>Ga0136557_1000095_pt1 | contig 71001 bp, 62 predicted proteins | sample AntRauTorckE6832_FD_104796 | JGI IMG/M metagenome (GOLD analysis project Ga0136557, IMG submission 104796) | Saline lake microbial communities from Rauer Islands, Antarctica - Metagenome Torckler E6 #832 | ecosystem: Environmental > Aquatic > Non-marine Saline and Alkaline > Saline | place...
AACTGGCGCAGGATGTGCTGGCGTTTAGCGCCGATAGCACGCCGGATCCCGATCTCGCGCGTGCGTTCCGTCACTGAAGCAAGCATGATATTCATGATTCCTATTCCCCCGACAAGCAGACTGATACCGGCAATGGTCCCGAGCACGATGTTAAAGGTGTGCTGGGTCTGCTCCGCCTGGCGCAACAGAGCCAGGGGCACATACAGTTGCACATCCTCCTTTTTGTGGAAGCGCTCCACCAGCCCCTGGAGTACCGCAGCAGCAGGCTCTACATGGGATTCATGTTCGAGTTGTACCAGCACCTGCTGTAGCTCCACCTTCTCGCGCACCGTGGTCCCCCCCACATGTTGAAGACGCACATCACCGATGTTGTGCCGAAATGTGGTCATAGGGATATATATATCGTTGCTTTGATCTGGTGCTTTCCCCGCACCACCTCTTCCACTGCTGCGTACGACCCCAACTACCGTGTAGGATGAGCCTCCAACTCGTATATACTCGCCCATCACCGCGCTCGCGGGGAGTAGGTGCCGTGCCACCTCCTCGGTAATAACTGCCACATTACTCCCAAGATCCTCATCGAGATCACATAGATAGCGCCCCGCCATCAATGATCTAGGCACCAGAGCAAACCAGTCAGGCGAGGTGCCCACCAGGCGAACTTCGCGGCGTTGCTGTGCTGCACTTGCCTCCTCGGCACGGAACTTCACCCTAACTACCCGCTTCACATGGGGCAATGTGGCTTCAATACGCGCCGCATCGGCGTAGGTTATACCGTAGACGTTGAGAAACGCACGCGTCTGCCCCGACTTTTCCTCGCCTACATCCTTGGTAGAATTGAGTACCACAACATCACTGCCAAACTGGCGAATCTGCTCCAGCGCCTCCTGTCCTGCACCACGTCCCACGGCAAGCATGGCAATCACACTCGCAACCCCGAATACCATCCCCAACATGGTCAGGAATGAGCGCAGCGCATGCAACCGCAGGTTCTTCACCCCGGACAGCAGATCTCTTTGCAATCCAGTGAGTAGCGCCCTAAGCATGAGGCTCCCCCACAATCGAACCATCCTGAAGCTCAAGCCTGTGGCTGCATGCCTGGCCCAGAGCATGGTCATGGGTCACCATCACCAGGGTTTTACCCAGTCCAATCTGTTGCATCAGGAGCTCCATTATCTGCGCACTCGTGCTCGTATCGAGATTGCCGGTGGGTTCATCCGCAAGAATAACCGCCGGGTCATTCGCCAGGGCGCGCGCGATAGCAACGCGCTGCTGTTGCCCGCCCGAGAGTTCGGCCGGGCGATGACTGCGGCGCTCATACAACCCCACCATGTGCGCCAACTCCTCTGCACGTTGACGCGCGCTGTGCGCCTCCATGTGCAGATAGAACAGGGGAAGTTCGATATTTTCAAGCACATTGAGCTGCGACAGGAGGTTGAAACTCTGAAAAATAAACCCGAAGGTACGCAACCGCACCTCACTCAGGGCATCATCATGCATATGCGTGATATCTGTGCCCTCGAGTCTGTACACCCCGGTATCGAGACGGTCGAGACATCCGATGACATTGAGGAGGGTACTTTTGCCGGAGCCACTGGTGCCGAGAATCGCCCAGCTCTGCGCCTCATCCATCTGCAGGTTGATATCCCGCAACGCATGTACCGCTCCCCCACCGTGGGCATAGGTGCGTCCGGCGTGCTTCAGTTGTATGAGCGCCTGCTTTTCCATTCATCTTCCCTGCGCCAGGGGCGGGTTGAGGAGGACGCGCTCTTTCTCCTTCACCCCTTCAAGGATCTGGACATGGTGGGCATTCGCCGCTCCGATCTGCACCGGATTACGCCCTGATTCCCCACCTGCCCCCACTTTGTACACATATGCCATCCCCTGCTCCATCACCACCGCCTGCAGGGGGACAAACAGAGCATCCTCAAGCTCGGAATGGATGATCTCCACCGTGCAATTCATGCCGGAGCGCAGTTGTTCATGTTCGCGCTCCAGGCTGATATCCACACTGAAGAGCTTCAGATCCGGATTGAGCCACGCGCTCGTTGCATCAGGCAGCACCCCGATATGGGTGACTTTGCCTTTAAAGGTCTCCTGCGGGAGGGCATCGACACGCACGATGGCACGCTGCCCCACTTGAACCTGTTGCAGATCCGACTCATGGATCTTGCTTTCCACCGCTTTGGCTTTCGAAGAGGGGAGATAGATCAACTCCTGACGCTCGCGCACCTCCTGTCCTTCATCCAGGGGCTCCACATTGCCACGCCAACTCGCCTTGGTGGACGTGGCATATACCACCATCCCTTCCTGGGGTGCGCGGATGCTGGTTTTACTGATTTCGGTTTTAATCTTTTCCAGACGCGTGCGACTTTGCTCCAGCACCGCCTCTTTCGCTTTCAGGCTCGCTTCCGCCTGCACCACATCCGAAGCCGCTTTGCGCTTGATACGCTCCAGCGCCATGGAGGTACGTTTCACCTCCGCGCGCAACTCCTTGATCCGTCGCGGGTAGTTATATTCACGCAGCAACTCCAGCTTTCCGCGGCTCAGGTTAAGATCCAGGCGTGCTTTCTGTGCCGCGAGGGCATCGGCCTGGAGTTCGGTCTGGGAAAGAAACTTCTCTTCAAAAAGCACCTCCGACCACTCATGGCGCTCCTCGGCGCGACGCAACTCCTCCTGGCTCACGGCAATACGTGCGCGCGCTTCATCCAGTTCGGCAGGATATTCGCCTTTCTCATACTTTTCCAGATCGACGCGCGCAAACTCCTGCGCGAGCTGCGCCTGCTCCACATCGCTCTCAGCCTGGTTTTTCACCACGGCGAGATTTTCACGCGCCTGGATATACGCCGCTTCATCATTCTGCACCCGGATCTGCTGTTCCACCAGACGCTCCTCCAGCGCACTTGCATCGAGTTCTATGAGAAGATCGCCCTTCTGCACCATGGTGCCCTCATCAACCAGAGAGAGGATGGTGGTGCGTCCCTCCATAGTATTGCTGATCACCACCTGATCACTCGGCTTGATCGTGCCATCGGTAAGAACGTTGATGGTCAACGCGCCGCGTTCCACTGCAACACTCACCTGTTGGCCCTGGGCGTTGCTTTCCTCAAACTGAGGCCAGAGCCACAGTGTCATTCCCCCCATAATAAGGAGTAGAACCATGCCAAGCAGGCGATGGTTACGCCACCACGGCAGGGCAGAAGAATCCGATTGTGAGGAAATCCGGGTCACGCGCTGTTATCCTTTCGCTTTTCGGGATGAAGAGTGTTTATTCAGCCTTGTAGAGCCGAGTTGGCAATGCCCATTACAAGGGACGCCGATTGTTTGTAAGTATGGCCATCCGTGGGGCTCATTGTCGCCGTCCATGGCGACGAATGCCCTTAAAATGGGCACATCCAACTCTCTACCGCAACAGTTACGCTTGAATATAGGGAACGAGAAGCACGCCACTGTAATCGAGATCAAGCTCCCCAGTATCACGTTTGAGACGCAGCGCCGCAATCAGATACTCAACCTGCGCCGCAACCAGCGCATTGTCCGCCGCAACCAGCGCATCCTGCGCTTCAAGGAGATCGCGCATCTGAATCCGCCCCGCCTTCAGGAATAGGCCTGTACTCGCAACCCGGCGCTTTGCTACCTTCACCGCCTGCTCCTAAATCCGGATGGTCTCGAGGGCTTCGCGCATCTGCCCCCAGGCATTGCGCACCTGGTACTTTACCTCATCTTCGAGCCCGGCCAGGTTGCGCAACTGCTCCTCCCGCGCGAGAATCGCGCGTCGCAAAGCGACCGTTTCCGCACGGCGTTCAAAGGGAAGATCAAGACTCAACAGCGCAGAGTAGCTCCCGCGATGGGGTTTAAGCTTTGCATCCTCTACCTGCGCTTGCGCCAGGGTGCGTCCCTCGCCTGCACTTCCGCTCCCGAGCAGGGTTGCCTCGGCACGCAGGGCATCCATAGCCACCATTATAGCGCGTTCGCTGTCTTCGAGACGGGCACGGCTCACCTTGAGGTCACGGCGCTGCTTCAGTGCACTGGCAAGCTGGGCATGCGGCGGGTCCTGATCAGTGTAGGTCGAATCATCCCCCGTCGGTGTTGCGCTGATCACCTCCTGTAGGCGCTCCAGTTCCGCATCGTCCATAAGCACCTTGGCATCAGGTGGGAGGCCAAGCAAAATCCGAAAGCGATCGAGGCGCTGGCGACTGTTCTGGCGTGCCCCCACCCAGCTACGGCGCGCGCGCAATTCATCCTGCAGGGCCTGATCTACCTGAATCCCCGGGAGGCGTCCGGCCTGGGCCATGCGGGTGGCGCGCTCACGCGCTTCAATCAGGCGTTCGTAGTTATCCCGCGCGGTACGCACCTGGTTATTGCTCTCCAGCACCTGCATGTAGCTGGTTGCCACCTCAACCGCAAAAGTGCGCCGGTAGCGCTCGAAGTCCCACATCGCATAGCGCAGATCACGCTGCGCCTGGGTCAGAGGCTCTGCGACAATCTCCGCCCCCGCGCCCCGCAGCAGGGGGATGCTGATACTCGTATCCGCAACAATGCCACGCGACACCACACGCTCGCCACTGAGGAGTTGCACCAGATCGAGACCGGCTGCAAGGGTAAAAGAGATTCCGTTCTTAAACAGATGCTCCAATCCACTATCAGCCTGATGGGTCAGTCCGGTACGACGCTCTGCTCCACTGTTGTCGGTACTCCACAGAGTGGAGAGAGCCCCCTCCCAGGTGGTACGAAAGCGCTCCTCCTCCAGATCAAGCCCCAGCGCTGTATCAAACACGCGCTCCTTTTGTTCCTGAAATTCGCGACTGTACTGGGCCGCAACCTGCAGCGCATCTACGAGGGAGAGCAAGAGTGTTTCGTCTTTTACCCCAGGGTCAGACAAGCCTCTGGTATCAGCCTCGCTGTAGGCCGGAAAATATCCCGCCCTCGCTTCCGCTCCCCATCCCTGCCTCCCAAGGAGGCGGTCCCGCAAGATGCGCCGGGTGCTGGTCAGGTTGCGGTAGAGCGGATTATGCATATCCTCACCGCTTTCGCGCCCCTGCACTTCCACGTTACGCTGCGCGGCAGCATCCACCGCCTCCAGGCGACTCACCGCACCCTGACATCCGCATATACACAGCGCAATTCCTACTACTCCCAGACGCAAGAGGGATTGCAGAACGGAAGGGAACTTCGCACCCGAATGACACATAAATGAAGTTGCTGAAATTATACCGGAAATCACAAATATTATGAATGAAACGGGCATGCATTAACCCTGCAAAAACATGTAAAAGAGGTTGAGACTCCTAATACCTAATTAGGCACGACACACCATAAAGGATGTTCGAATAGAACCCACTTATTCACCCTATTGTGCCTGCATTAGGTTATATCTGAAAGTTTTTTTTGGGGGAAGTGTGGCGCAAAAATATATGCGTATACATTGAACTATCCTTATTTGTTGATAGAATTCAGTCCGTAAACTGATTTATTTAATCCTGAAATAAACGGCTTTTTGATTTGCACTTTAAAACCAGTTCTGCATTTCACCATCGAAGGGAGGTGGTTGAATGAAACGATGGATGAAAGCCGCACTTCTGATTCTACTCGGAATTATCCTGGGAGTCCCCCTTATGAGTATGGGTTACTACACCATGGTAAGGACCTCAACCCCGCAGTTCTGTGCCTCCTGTCACGAAATTGAGCCCGCCTACAACGACTGGAAAACCTCAAGCCACGGTTTCAACGAAAATGGCGTTGTTGCCGATTGCATGGACTGCCACCTACCCGCACCCCACGACACCTTCGATTTCTTCTATGCCAAGGCATATCATGGCCTCAAAGACATCATCGCGCACATGTTCTTGGAGGAATATGACCGCGAGAAAAATCGCATGCATGCCTACGAAGATATCGACAATGAGCAGTGCATGAAGTGTCATCGCAATATTTTATACATGCCGTACAAACGTGGCGCCATGCTGGCGCATCGCAGCGTTATCTATGCCCGCAAAGGTTACGAGAAAAAGTGTACCGACTGCCACCGCACCCTGGTACACAAACCCAGATCAATCTATGCATACAGCGAGGAACCGGAATAAAACTGCCTAATGGATCTGATAAATACCTGAATTAACACGTAGAGAGCTAGTAAGGAAAGGAGACGTCATGAAATCGTATCTGAGTGCCATCGCCGCAATGCTTGTCTTCACATTGGCAGGAACTGTTATCGTTGCCAATGCGCAAGTAGGGGATGTGGCTAAAAACACCGCCCCGAATCAACCAAAACTCAGAGACTTCAAGGTTGAACGAGGCATATCCAAACAGGCGCAGGCGTGCCTGGAGTGCCACAAGCAGGAACATCCGGGAATTTTCGCTGACTGGGCCGAAAGCCGCCACGCGAGTGCAAACATCACATGTCTGGACTGCCACCTCGCGGATGAGACTGACCCCGATGTGAGCCAGACCCACTTTAAGCAGTATCAGCGCAGCGACACCGAATGGGGCACAGTAGAATACCGCGTACCCATCGCCGAAGTGGTCACTCCCAAGGATTGTTCGCGCTGTCATCCGGATGAAGTAAAGGAATACAGCCGCAGCAAACACGCGAATACCATCGAGATCATGTGGAAAGTTGACCCTTGGCTAAACAAGGGGATGAACTCTGACATTGAGCGTCAGGCGGGATGCTACTACTGCCACGGCACCATCCTGGAACTGGATGAAGAGGGGCGCCTCTCCGAAGATACCTGGCCCAACGTAGGGGTTGGGCGGATCAATCTCGACGGCAGTAAGGGTAGCTGCACCAGCTGCCACTCGCGCCACCGTTTCTCCATTGCCGAAGCACGGAAGCCCGAAGCCTGCGGTCAGTGCCATCTCGGCCCCGACCATCCGCAGATAGAGATATACACGGAGTCCAAGCATGGAGCCATCTACGACGCCTTCGGGGATGAGTACAACTGGGATGCCGCCCCCGGCACCTGGACTCCGGGCATCGACTACCGTGGGCCGACCTGCGCCTCGTGCCATATGAGCGGCTCCGGCAAGCAGCTGACCACCCACGACGTTACCGAGCGCCTGAGTTGGGAGCTTCAGGCACCGCTGACTGTACGTCCGGAGAACTTCGGCCCCTGGCCTTCGAAAAGCAACTGGGAAGTTGAACGCAACAAGATGAAGAATGTGTGCAAACAATGCCACGGTAAAAACTGGGTAGAGGATCACTACAAGAAAACCGATGCCGTGGTACAGGAATACAACGAGGTCTACTATAAACCTGCGAAGGCGATGCTCGACAAGCTCTACAGCGAAGGATTGCTGGATAACACCAAATTCTTCGATGAACATCTCGAAGTGGAATTCTACGAACTCTGGCACCACGAAGGACGTCGCGCGCGCATGGGCACCGCAATGATGGCGCCAGACTACGCCTGGTGGCACGGCTTCTACGAGTGCAAGCACCGCTACAACAGCTTCATGACCGAAGCACGGCGTCTGCTCAAGACCGGGGAAAAGGCTCACGTATATGAGGACTTCCCCAATGCGACCGGGGATACCACCCGCCCGCCGGTTATCTTCAATCAGAAATGATGTGATTTTACCTCAGCACCCATAACCGACATAAAAGCTCCTCCTTTGCGGGGGAGCTTTTATGTTTAATAGTTCGTCCCCTGGTTGGAACCGTTATTAATTAGTCTGAAAAGGGCGGAATTCGACGTCAAACTTGACACCTGCTCTGTTCCCTGAAAAAATGCTGCGATTAATTGTGTTCAGCAAGCCCGCCACACACAAAAAAATGGGCTTTATTTTCATACACCTCTAAATCGTTAGGAGACCCCTAGATGAGCAATACCATCAACATCGGAACCAGACGCAGCAAACTGGCACTATGGCAGGCATACTATGTTCAGGAACTGTTGGAAAAAGCGGGACTGGACACCAATATTGTCGAAATAGAAACCAAGGGCGACAAGATTCTCGATGTATCCATTGCCAAGATCGGGAGCAAAGGGGTCTTTACGGAAGAGATCGAAGAGCAGCTGCGCAATGGTACCATCGATATTGCGGTGCACAGTGCCAAGGATATGCAATCCGAGCTGCCGCAGGAATTCGAACTCATCGCCTTCACCGAGCGCGAGCAGATCAACGATGTGGTTGTGAGTCGGGATAAAAATCTGCGTCTGAGCGACAGCAGTCGCTCCATTACAGTGGGATCTTCTTCGGTTCGCCGTCGCGCGATGCTCAAAGCCTACTATCCCCACGTCAAAGTGGTGGAGATGCGCGGCAACCTGCAGACCCGGATAGGAAAGATGGACAAGGGAGACTGCGATGCGATTCTGCTTGCGTATGCTGGGGTGCACCGCATGGGATACAACGACCTGATTGCCGAAGTTCTGCACGAGGATCACTTCATCCCGCCGGTGGGTCAGGGGAGCGTTGCCATTGAAGTATGCACCAGCCTCGACACCCAAAAGCGCGACCTCATCCACAACGCTGTCAACCACCCCGCCACCGAATACCGCCTCAATGCGGAACGTGCGTTCCTTAAGAAGTTAAAGGGAGGGTGTAGCATTCCCGCCTTCTGCACCGCAAATTACACCGCCAATGGTGAACTCAAAGTCCATGGCGGGATTATCAGCCTGGATGGGGAACAGAAGATCTTCAATGAACTGCATGGCCCCAAAGAACAGGCCGCCGAAATGGGACACAACCTCGCACAGATGACCCTGGATCAGGGTGGGGCAAAGATTCTGGCACAGATACATGCCGAACGCGATGCGGAGCAGAATTAGGCATAAGGTTACAAACAACTAGTGCCCACCCGGTGTTTCCGGACAGGCACTGCTTGGCTCCTATATTGACAATGTGTGCACTACGGCGAGGGAAACGCGTTTCCCTCGCCGTTATACATTGTGTGGAGTTGGGCGATTATCGAATCCGCCACTTCGTCCTGAGTAGCATTGGGGGTGGATATCTTGAGATCAGCGTATTTGCAATACAATCGCCCCCGCTCAGTATAGAGCTCTTCAAAACTCTGATCCGGGGCGCATGCAATGCCGCGGGTATCAAAGTCGTGGATGCGGCGGCAGATATCGGTGTAGGGGAGATCGAGAAATACGATGGTGGAGATGCGCTGCAGGTGCTCCATAGCGCGGGCGCTGTATACTGCGCTGCCGCCGGTGGCGATAACGCTGTTCCTGGCCTGAAGGTGGAGAATCTCCTGCTCTTCGAGTTGGCGCAGCACCTTATAGCCGTCGCTGTCCAGGATATCCTGCAGGGAACGCCCCTGGCGTGCCTGAATCAGGATATCCGTATCCACAAAGGCAAGGGAAAGCTTCTTTGCGAGCACCACCCCCACCGTACTCTTCCCTGCACCGGGCATACCAATGAGGGTGATGTTCTTTTCGGGTGGAGGACCCGCCGCCCGCTTATTCAAGATTTCACTTTCCGCTGACCTGCTGGTACTTCATCTCACCGAATAGTTCGTCAAATATTTCAGCCACGGTTTCGATATGATCCGCCTTCCACGCGTTGGTACCACAGAAGATCAGGCCGCTGTTGCGATCGCCCTTCTGTGCCCGATCTAGCGCATGCACAATACAGAAGCGCTCGCCAGTGTCGCGGTAAGCGCATTTCTTCAGACATGCGGATGGGCACCGAATTCCCTTATCCACATCGTGTCCGCGCACCTGGTCGATATTGGCTTTGAGGGCGCGTCCCGGAAGGCCGGCAGGGCTCATAATCAGACCGATATCCTCTTTGCAGCAGTCCAGGTATGCCTGCTTGAACGCCGGATCTGCATCGCACTCCTGCGTACACACAAAACGGCTCGCCATCTGTACCCCGTCAGCACCCTGGGACAGGGCATATTCAACATCGGCGCGATCCCAGATACCCCCCGCAGCAATTACGGGAATATCCGCGTCCCACTTCTCGCAAAAATACTCCTTCACCTCGCGCACGGTGGCATACTGGTCATACTCGCCGGTACCTATATTTTCAAGTTTTTCCCCCAGATGTCCCCCCGCTGTATCCGGATCTTCCACCACTACCGCATCGGGCAGGCGTTTGTAGTTCTTGTGCCACTTGCGTGCAATCAGCTCCGCAGCTTTGCGCGAGGATACAATGGGCACCAAAGCCACATCGGGATAGTCGGCTGTAAGCTGTGGCAGATTCATGGGCAGACCCGCTCCGGATACGATGATCTTTGCGCCTCCTTCGCAGCTCGCACGCACGATATCGTCGTAATTGCTCACGGCTACCATACAGTTGGTGCCGATTATACCGTCCGGGGCGATCTCGTATGCCTTGCGCAGTTCATCCTTGAGTGCTGCGGTATCAGCCTTGAAGAAATTTTTTCCTGTATAGTGACTGCTGTTAAGGGCGAGACCGGCAGTAGCCACAAGGCCAACTCCCCCGCACAGTGCCACATTCCCTGCCAGATTTGCGGCAGAGACACGTACTCCCATTCCTCCCTGGATAAGGGGATAGGGTATCTGGTATTTTCCTATGGTCAATGGCAGCATAACTTCATACCTCCCTGGGTATCTCTATTCAATCATCTCACTTGTCGCTGCAGTTGGTGCAACTTCAAGTGTGAAATAACTGGTCACAAAACTTATTTCTGTTATTAGTGGGATGATAACAAAAGATGTAAAAGATCGATGTAATAGTTATGTAAAAGTTACAGTGAAGGCGCACAAACGTTTGTGCCTGAACCACCTTGTCACCATTATGGGAGAGTTTGATGAAACTGCAAAAATCCGCTCTCAGCCCCTTGCTTGCGTTCATTCTGATTCAATGCTGCTGGATCGCTGTAGTAATTTTCTGGATTTACTGGTTTCTCGGCAGCCATCACAAATTCCGCAGAGCCGCTGAGGATTACGGCCCGGAACTATTAAATCCCGGGGTTGATTGGGTTATTTTATTTGAGGGGCTTCTGCTATTGCTCGTCATTCTGGGCGGGGTATACGTTATTTTTATCTACTGGCGGCGGCAACTTTCCCTCAACCGCGAGCAACGCTATTTCATCTCCCAGGTCACACACGAGTTGAAATCACCAGTGGCATCCCTACAGCTGCATCTTGAAACCATCCAGCGTCACCACCCTTCAGATGCACAACTGGATGAATTTGTCACCACCATGATAAGCGATACCCGACGTCTGGATGAGCTTATTTCCAAGATGCTCACCGCAAATCGTCTGGAGCAGAGCAAATGGCGTCTTGCATTGAGTCCATGCAATCTGTCAGAATTTGTCGCTGATTACCTGCAAATGTGGAGAAAACAGCAACAGGAAGAATTGGAACTTAGCTCCAGCGTTGATCCAGGCATCCATGTGCGCCTTGATCCAGAAACATTCAGCATCGTATTACGCAACCTGCTCGAAAACTCGCTCAAATACTCCAACCCACCCGCGCAAATCCATGTTAGCCTGCATCAGGAAAACCAGTCTGCCGTTCTGCAAGTGCGTGATCAGGGACGGGGGATCCCAACGGAAGAACAGCGCAGGGTATTTCATATGTTCTACCGCCGCACTCAGGGTGAATACAATGTCAAAGGGACTGGACTTGGTCTGTTTATCGTTAAAGCTCTGGTTAAACGCCACAAGGGGCAGATCCACCTCGATAGCGCCGGGCGCGACCGCGGATGCTGCGTCACCATCAGGCTCCCGGTTCTTGAAACCCAGGAAGACAAGTAGAGATGGCAAATAAGCGCATTTTGCTGGTTGAAGATGAAGCCCACATCGCAAGGGGAATTCTGTTTAACCTAGAACGTGAGAATTACACGGTGATCCACGTGGAGAGTGCCAGAGATGCGCTCGAACAGTTGCGTCGGCAGCATTACGACCTGGTGATTCTGGATCGGATGCTCCCCGACTCCGCCGACGGGCTGGAGGTATGCACACAGATTCGCGCCCTGGATCGTCAACTCCCCCTGTTGATGCTTACCGCCATGGGGCGCGAACAGGACAGGGTGGATGGGCTGAACAGCGGGGCGGATGACTACCTCACCAAGCCGTTCAATTTATCAGAACTACTCCTGCGGGTGAGCGGCATGTTGCGCCGTGCCGAGTGGTATCGCTCCAGGCCCGCCAATGAAACCTTCGAAATCGATCAGTGGCATATCAATCTTGACAACGGAGAAGTCACTGACTCCTCAAACACATTTACCCTCACCGAATTGGAATTGCGCATGCTGCGTCTTTTTATCGAACATCAGGGGGAGGTGCTATCGCGCGGATTTTTGCTCAAAGCGGTGTGGGGGATGGCACCTAACACCGAAACCCGCACCCTGGACAACTTCATTGTGCGCCTGCGCAAGTATTTTGAACCCGACCCGGCTCATCCGCGTCACTTTATAACCGTGCGCGGCAAGGGGTATCGATTCTGCGCGTAAGGGGACGAATGCGGTTGCACATCGCAAGATCTTCCCTATAATTGACACAGTGTTCTATTTCTGCAACTATCTAACATTGATTGCAGCTTAGACGTAAGCGAAGTTACACCATTTATTTGCATTTAACGACAGGAGGTTCATTACATGAAAGCCGTATTAATGGATGGATTCGGCGGCACGGAAGTGCTCTCGGTAGGCGAGGCAGAAAAACCTTCCCCCCAGCCCAACGAAGTCCTGATAAAGGTAGCCGCCACGAGTATCAACCGCCCCGACCTGGTACAGCGCGCAGGCAACTATCCTCCCCCTCCGGGTGATTCCGAGATCCTCGGCCTTGAGGTAGCGGGAGTTATCGAAGAAGTGGGTTCTGAGGTGAACGACTGGCAGCCCGGCGATCGGGTTATGGCTCTGGTGGGCGGCGGTGGCTATGCCGAGTACGCCGTAGCATATGCCTACCACGTTATGCCGATTCCGGAGAGCATGAGTTTCTCCGAAGCCGCATGCGTATGTGAAAGCTATATTACCGCATTTTTGAATGTATTCATTCTCGGAGAGCTCCAGGATGGGCAAACCGCGATTCTTCACGGCGGCGGCGGCGGGGTCAATACTGCCGCAATCCAGCTCGCAAAAGCCCTGACTCCAACGGCAAAGCTTATCGTAACTGCAAGCCCGGAAAAGCTCGAACGCGTAAAGAAGCTCGGAGTTGACCTGGTGATTGATTACACCAAAACCCCGGATTTTACCGATGAGGTAAAGGAGTTCACTTCCAAGAAAGGAGTGGATGTCATTCTGGATCACGTAGGTGCCAAATATCTGGGGCCCAACATGAAATCCCTGGGATACAAGGGGAAGCTCATCGTTATCGGAATTATCAGCGGCATCAAAGCGGAGCTGAACCTGGCGCTGATGATGGTTAAACGCCAGCAAATCATAGGTTCGGTACTGCGTTCGCGTCCGGTGGAGGAAAAAGGACAGATTATTGCCGAATTCACCCGCCGCGCTCTGCCGAAGTTCGCGGATCGCACCATTGTCCCCATGATTGAGCGCGAGTTCAGCATTGATGAAGTGGTAGATGCGCACCAGATGATGGAAGATGATAAGCACTTCGGCAAGATTGTGCTTAAAATAGCGGATCTGTAGAGAAGCAACGAAGCATACAGGGGGCGCACACATTGGTGCGCCCCTTTCTTTTTCTAACGGGTCGGAGTACAGCCAATCTCCCTGAGTTTCTTGAGCATTTCTGCTTTATCTACCGGCTTGACCACGTAGGCGTCACACAACCCCTTAAATGCGGCAACAATATTCTTGGGATCATCCAGCGCACTGACCATCACCACCTTTGCTCCGCGGCTCGAGGTGATACCGCGTTCCTCTTCCAGGGCCCGGATACGGCGGAGTGCTTCGAGGCCATCAAGTTGCGGCATCATTACATCGAGGCAGATCAACTCGTAGGGGGTACCATCCTCAAGGGCCATCTGCGCTGCAATTACAGCTTCTTCCCCATTTACGACGGTATTTGTGAAACCAAAATCCTGTAGAATTTTCTGCAATATCAATCTGCTGGTCAGCTCATCTTCTGCAATCAGTATGCGCATGGCTCTCCCTCTTTTGTGTTACGGGTAATCTGTGCCGGTGTTTTCTGTCTTTGAATCTATCTGCATATTGCCAAACCTTAGTTGTATGCAACGTCTCCGCAAACTCTGTGCGGTGAAACAATCGCAGTACCATCTATACAATTATCTTTTGCCCACCATATAATCCTGTAGTGCAGTATACAGCGGCTCCTGCGCAACCTCAAGCGCGACGATAAGAGCCGATAGCTGTTTCGGATTGGCGTTGCGCGCTGCGTTTTCCGCCTGCAAGGCCAGATCGCGTGCATACAGAGCCCCGACATTGGCGCACGCCCCCTTGATGCTGTGGGCCTGGCGTTCGGTTCCAAGTATATCGTCACTTTTGTACAGCTCTTTGAGGAGGGTAATCTGTCGGGGCAGATCCTGCATAAATGCATGCAGAACCATCTTTATCAGATCGGCATCATGAAGGAGGCGGCACTCCATTTCAACAGCATCGAAAACCTGCGCACCATGGGAAGCGGATTTAAACTTATTTTCAGAACTTTGATCGGGCATAGCAATCTTCCTAAATCTCTGCCGGGGTTATACCATTGGGAAGCAGCATCCACATCCGCCCCGGATACTTCATCGCTCCGGCATGCCAGCCGGGCTCAGCGCCAACGCCCCAGAAAAAGTCTCCCCTCACCCTGCCCTTGATGGCACCACCGGTATCCTGCGCTACCATGAGGCGCTGCAGCGGCCTCTCTTCACGCGGCCAGCGTGTGTCAATAAACACCGGTGCTCCCAAGGGCACATAGCTGCGATCCACCGCGAGACTGCGCCGCGGAGTCAGGGGCACGCCCTGGGCACCCGGAGGGGTTTGGGTCGCCATGGATTGAGGAGTGAAAAATACATAACTGGGATTTTCGTTGAGGAGGGTATCAATTTTATGCGGATTTTCTCTTCCCCAGCGTGCAATATTCTGCATCGACATCTGGTCACGGGTCATCTCATTGCGTTCAAGCAACAGCTTGCCGATGGAGCGGTACGGATGGCCATTCTGATCCGCGTAGTTGATCATCACCTTGCTCCCATCCGCAAGATTAACCCTCCCGGAGCCCTGGATATGGAGGAAGAACAACTCCACCGGGTCGCGTACCCAGAAGAGCGGATCAGCATCCATCCGCTCTGGCTCTGCTTCAATGGCGGCGCGATCCCAGTAGGGCACCACACGCCCATCCTCGATTCGTCCGCGCAGACGGTATTTCCCCAGCTCCGGATAGATTTCAGACATATCGATCACAAGCATATCCTCGGGGCGGGAAAATATAGGATAACGATAGATGCTGTCAGGTTCACGACGTGCATCGATATCTGGGACATAGTAACCGGTTATCGTCCCCTCTGTGCCTCCATCCGCGTTCTGGAGCTGCCAGGGAGTGAAATTCTCCTCAAAAAAGGTGCGAACAACGTCAGGGTCATGCGTTACGGCTACGGCACGCACACACACATCTCTCCATCCTTGCTGATATCTAAGTGCACTACAGCTACGTTGAAACGCTTCCAGCGCCGCGGCAGGATTGTCATCCTCCCAACCGGGGATCTGGTTCCAGTCGCTTTGCAATGCTGCTGGAGCATCTTCCACCACAGCCGGTGGGGGAGCACAGCCACTCATACAGAGGAGCCCCAAAGCCATCACTGCTCCTATACATGTTGCAATCCCAGGAGAAACTTTAGCTTTGTAGGTCTGTGCAACTTTTTCTCTCTTCATCGTATCAATCCTGACCTTTAGGCCACACGGCCTCTCTACATCATATCCAATGGATCCACATCCACCATCAAGCTCACCCGTGTCGGCAAAGCCTCCTGAAACTCGGACATTCTCATCAGCACCTGACGCAGGGGATAGCGTTGGGGCGCCTTGAGGAGCACCTGAACCCGGAAGCGATTGCGCAGACGAAACAGCGGGCAAGGAGCGGGACCAAGGATTTCCACCTCGGGGTGGTGCTGAAGCTGTTGGACTAAACGTTCTGCACTTTCCTCCACCTCGGTGCGATTCAAGCCGGAACACACCATATTCACCAGATAACCGTAAGGTGGATAGCCAAGCATTTCGCGCATAGGTAATTCCTGGCGACAGAATGCATGGTAGTCGTGCTGGAGCGCGCACTCCAGGACCGGATTCTCCGGAGAGCGGGTCTGCACCAGCACGCGTCCCGGCACGGAACCACGCCCGGCGCGCCCCGCCACCTGTGCCAGGAGGGAAAAACAGCGCTCCGCTGCGCGGAAATCCGGAAAGTTCAACGCTGCATCGGCGTCAATCACACCCACCAGGGTTACGCCGGAAAAATCGTGCCCCTTGGCGATCATCTGTGTTCCCACCAGGATATCCACGCTCTGACTTTCCATCTGATCCACCAGACGTTGCTGAGATCCCTTGGTGCGGGTGGAATCGCGATCCATGCGCGCTATGCTTGCAGAGGGGAAATGCTCCTGCAGGGTGTGTTCCAGCTGCTCGGTGCCTACCCCCTGGGGCTCAATTGTAGCCCCACCACATGCAGCGCAGGATTCGCTGGGAGCCTCGGTATAGTCGCAGTAGTTGCATTTCAGCAATGTCTGGCTACGGTACCAGGTAAGGGTTATATCACAGTTGGGGCAGCGGAACGTGGTGCCACATTCACGGCAGATCAGATAAGGCGAATAACCGCGCCGGTTGAGCAGCAGCAGCGCCTGCTCCGCCACCTCCAAGGTCTGCTCCAGAGCACCAAGCAATTCATCCCCCAGCACACAGGGTTGCTTGATTCCGCTCAGATCAACCACCTCAACCACGGGCATGGGGCGCTGCATGGCGCGGTGTGTGAGGCTCAGAAGGGTCATGTGTCCCTCACGTGCACGCGCAAAACTGGTCAGCGCCGGGGTCGCGCTCCCCAACACCACCGGGATCTGCAGCATCTGCCCGCGCAGCAGAGCAAGATCGCGCGCATGGTAGCGCAATCCCTCCCCCTGTTTATAACTCTCATCGTGTTCCTCGTCCACCACCACAATCCCGAGGCGCTGCAGGGGGGCAAACACCGCAGAGCGTGCGCCGATAACGATGTCGATCCGGTTGTGGTTTATCGCGCGCCAGATATCGTGGCGTTCGGCGATACTCATGCCGGAGTGGAGGATGCCAATGCGAACCTCCTGATGTTCAAAACGGGCGCGGAAACGCTTTACCAGCTGCGGCGTTAAAGATATTTCCGGTACCAGCACCAACGCCTGTTGATTCAAGGTCTGCACCACATGAGCAATAGCATGGAGATATACCTCGGTTTTACCGCTGCCGGTTACACCGTGGAGCAGAAAGGGGGCAAACGCAGCGTCCTTCCCACTGCATGTACAAATAGCCTTTACCGCAGAGTCCTGTTCCAGGGCAAGCTGTGGAGCTGCATCCGGTGTAACCTCCAGACCTGCGAACGGATCACGGCACTTACTACTCACCTGACGCTGCACCAGCTCCTTCTCTTCCAGGCGTTTCAGGGATGCGTGGGGCTGGGGGAAGCTGGATCGGATATCCTCCATGCGCACCTCTTGGCGAGTGCGGATGAAGTCAAGCAGTGCCCGTTGTTTCGTCCCGCATACCTCACCCTCGGTTTTGCTGAGGCGATAGGATATCTCCTGTTTCTCCACCGGGGCTTTCTGCTGGGTAAGTCCGGCAGGAAGGGCGGTCTTCAGAGTCAGGCCGAGGGGATGAACATAGTACGCGCTCACGCGCTGCATAAACGCAACACTCGCAGAATCCAGGGCAGCAACCTCCAGATCCAAACAGGCAGACACGGGTTTAAGTTTCCACTTCTGCTCTTGCGGGGGATGGAGCCCGATCACTACGCCGATGGCTGTGCGCCGCCCCAGCGGTACCTGCACCCGCACCCCGGGGCGCAGCAGTCTTTCAAGCTCCGGCGGGACCGCATAGCTTAAAGGGTGCGCCAGCGGGGCAAACACAGCGACCTCCGCAACCATCTGCGTCGACCCAGACTCTGCATTCGCGGGTTTAGGGGGGTGGGCGTCGCTCACGAGCGCAGTTCTCCCTCACTGAAGTGCTTGCGCGTGAGGCGCACTACCAGCCCCGATAATCCGACAAGGCCTATGAGGTTGGGAATGGCCATGGCACCGTTCATGGTGTCGGAGATATCCCACACGAAACCGATCTTCTGCAGGGCACCCCAGGCGATGACCAGGCAAAACAGGCAGCGGTACGGTGTGCGCGCCTTGAGGCCAAATACATACTCGATACACTGCTCACCATAGTAGGCCCATCCGAGCATGGTGGAGTACGCAAACACTACGAGCCCAAGGGTGACAAATATCGCCCCGAACCCGGGTATGGCGGTCTCAAACGCCAGCGCCGTGAGCGCACTGGAGCGCTCCCCACCATCCCAGACTCCGGAGGTAAGGATAACAAGAGCGGTGAGGCTGCATACAATAATGGTGTCAAAAAATACCCCGGTCATGGCTACAAGCCCCTGGCGTACCGGGCTGTCGGTGCGCGCAGCGGCGTGGGCGATGGGGGCACTCCCGAGTCCGGCTTCGTTGGAGAACACTCCGCGCGCTACCCCGAAACGGATCGCCATCGCCACCGTCGCTCCGGCGAAACCGCCACTCCCCGCTGCGGGGGTGAACGCATGGGCGAAAATCATCTTCAGTGCCGCAGGGATAGCGCCGATATTAAGCGCCAGGGCCACAAGAGCAGCGCAGACATACACCAGCGCCATCACTGGAACCAGTTTTTCCGTTACCCGCCCGATACGCCGGATGCCGCCGAGAATAACCAGGGCGCAGAGCAGTGCCAAAGCCACCCCGGTAAATATCGGAGGCACGGAGAAGGTTGCCTCAAGTGCTACCGCCACCGAGTTGGACTGCACCATACTTCCGATTCCGAATGCGGCGAGACTACCCATGAGGGCAAAAAGCATCCCCAGCCACGGCAGACCCAGCCCCTCGCTGATGTAGCGCATGGGACCGCCCTGCATGGTGCCGTCTGGAAGATGATGGCGAAAATGCACCGCGAGCACCGCCTCGGCGTATTTAGTGGCCATGCCGAATACGGCACACACCCACATCCAGAAGATGGCACCGGGGCCGCCCAGATACACGGCCGTAGCCACTCCGGCAATATTCCCGGTGCCGATGGTAGCGGCAAGCGCCGTGGTCAGAGCCTGAAACGAGGAGATATCCCCTTCCGCGCTGGATATCTTGCGTCCGCTGAACACCAGACGCAACCCATAGGGCAGGCGCAGCAGTTGAATCACGCGGAGGCGCAGAGTCAAGAGCACCCCGGTTCCCACCAGAAATACCAGCATCACCGGGCCCCATACGAATCCATTGATATATCCGATAAATTCCTGCAACTCTGTCATTTAGCCTCCCTTGTTTGCATGTGACTATTCAATCACCCACTACCTGGTAGGGGGGTTGTAATACCTATGGTCAGCGCAAAGTATCCCCTGGAATAGGGGCCAAAGACTTTACTGAACAGTTATGTTAGCGTTTATAACAGCTGTTCAGATGTTGAAGATCCTCCATCAAAGAGGAAAAATCCTCCCCATCCAGGCTTTGCGCCCCATCGCACAGGGCCTGGGCCGGGTTGTTATGCACCTCTATCATCAGGCCATTTGCACCACACACCAGTGCTGCTTTTGCCATTACCGGCACCAGAGGGCGTCGCCCGGTGGCGTGACTGGGATCGACAATGATGGGCAGATGACTCATCTGCTGCACCAGCGGCACCACGGTAAGATCAAGGGTGTTGCGCGTCGCGGTTTCAAAGGTGCGGATACCGCGCTCGCACAGAATAACCTGGCCATTACCCTCGGCCACAATGTATTCGGCCGCAGCAAGAAATTCTTCAATAGTAGCACTCATCCCCCGCTTCAGCAGCACCGGAAACTTCAGCTTTCCGACCTCTTTAAGGAGATCAAAATTCTGCATATTGCGCGCGCCGATCTGAATCAGATCCGCATAACGGCATACGTCATCGAGCTGACCGATGCGCATCACCTCGGTAACTACCGGTAACCCCATCTCATCCCCGGCATTGCGCAGCAGTTTAAGCCCCTCAACTCCAAGTCCCTGAAACGAGTGCGGTCCGGTGCGCGGTTTAAACGCACCCCCGCGCAGAATCTGTGCGCCGGCATCCTTGACGGCCTTCGCACTTGCGCACATCTGGACTTCACTTTCCACCGAGCATGGCCCCGCCATCACTACCGGAGGGAGTTCGGCTCCAATCTCCACCTCTCCCACCTTGACGATGGTGGATTCTGGGTGAAAATCGCGTGAAACCAGTTTATATGGCTTACTTACATGTATCACCTCACGTACCCCGGGCAGATTGCGAATACCGCTATCATCAATGTAACCCTGATTCCCCAGCACGCCTATGGCGGTACGCTGACTTCCGGGGATAGGTTCAGGGCGCAATCCCATCTCCTTGACACTATCGTTCACTGCATCAATCTGGACGGTCGTTGCACTATGATCCATAACTATAAGCATCCAATTTTCTCCTGTTAGTAACTGGCAAATAGATTAATAGGAGATACTAGCATAACCCGGGGGTGGAGCAGGAGCCGAAATCGCCCCTTATACGGATCGTATTCCCCGATGCTTTGTCGCGTTGAATTCGGTGCAGGCTTGTGGTAGGTTCAGGCCGCTTTTATAACCTTATATTGTCTACTTGGAGCATCTTCCTTTAAGCGACTGGAACAAGCCACCATGACCCAACGCGTTATCGAAATAACCTCGCCGGTATTTATCGATCCTTCCGCTCTACCTCAGATCGACACCCTTGATTCCCTGTTCAGGCACAAGCGTCCTCTGGCGCTGGAGGTCGGCTGTGGTGCCGGTGATTTTATCGCCCAGCGTGCGCGCCAGTTTCCAGAGGTCAACTTTATCGCCATCGACATCTACAACAAGGGATGCTTGAAAACCTGTAAGCGCGTGGAGCGTTACAACCTCGACAATGTCCGGGTTATGCGGGTGGAAGCACGCCATTTGCTCAGCCAATTTGCCGCCGGAGAAGCACTGTGTGCAGTATATATTAACTGTCCCGATCCCTGGCCCAAGAAACGCCATCGGCGTCGCCGTCTGGTAAGTGAACGTTTTCTTACCCAGTTGGCGCATTTTCTCGAACCGAAGGGGGAGCTGTTTTTTTCCACCGACGTCGAGGACTATGCAGTAGAGGTTGCCATGGCCCTGGAAGAGATGCCGCACTTTGTCAATCGTCTGCAGGCCCCCCTCGCCTATGAGCTGGAGGGCTATCCCACCTCGCGCTACATACAACGCTTTAAAGAACAGGGGCTACCGGTGCACTACATCCATCGCCAACGCAATCCGGAACTAGATCTGCCACGTGCGCACATGCCGGAGTTGGAACTAAGCTTTCGTTGCCGCCAGAACCTGGACAACAATCCACTCGAGGGGCAGGCATGCAGCAATATCTAACTAGCACGTTCCCCGGTACCGGCGGGGAGATTAAGCATACGCCGGAGGATTTCTGCGTGGAAGAGATCCCAGCGTATCTGCCCAGCGGTCACGGTGAGCACTTGTACCTTTGGGTAGAAAAACGCAACTGCAGCACCATGCATGTAATCCAGCAACTCACTGAGCGCCTGAAGATCAAAACAAAGGCTATTGGCTATGCCGGACTCAAAGATAATCGCGCCACTACGCGGCAATGGTTTTCGGTGGAGGGTGGCAATGAAGATGCGCTGAACGCACTAGATCCCGGACCCGACTTTCAGATCCTCGATATCCAACGACATACCAACAAACTGCGCCTCGGGCATCTGCGCGGCAACCGCTTCAGAATAAACATTCACGGGACAGAGTGCCCCTCCTACACACGCGCCCTGGATATTATCCACGTCCTCCAACATACAGGCATACCCAACTTCTTCGGGCCCCAGCGCTACGGGGTACGAGGCAACAACCACATTATTGGTAGGGCTATTCTGCGCGCCGACTTTGAATCTGCACTCCAGGAGATCATCGGCTCCCCCGCCACCATTACCAATCAACACTGGCACGATGCTGCAGCAGCGTTTCAGGCCGGTGATCTGGAAAATGCCATCCGGATAATGCCACGGCGGATGCGCGATGAGCGGCGCCTGCTCCAGGCCCTGCGTGGCGGAGCAAGCGCAAAAAAGGCGGTACTGAGCATGAATAAGAACATCCTGCGCCTCTATCTGAGTGCATACCAGGCAGAGGTGTTTGACCGTCAGGTGCAAATGCGTCTTGATTCACTCGATGTTCTCTGGCCCGGTGATATTGCATATATCCATGCAAGTGGGGCGTGTTTCAGGGTGGAAAATCCCGTCCGGGAACAGGCGCGCGCAGATGCATTTGAAATAAGCTCAACCGGTCTGATGCCCGGCAAGAAGCCCATGCTGGCCTACGGGCAGGCGGGAATACTGGAGGGATCGTTGCTCGATAGTGAAGGAATGACTGAGGAACATTATACCGCCCTCAGGGGATTACAAATCAGCGCTGAACGCCGTCCCTTGCGCGTTTATGCAGAGGATCTCACCTGTACCCATGACGATGGAAGACTCCAGGTGGAGTTTGCCCTCCCCGCCGGGAGCTACGCAACCAGCCTGATCCGAGAGATAGTAAAATCCAAATAATCATATCTGGAGTAAAACACTATCACAGCATGCGCACATATGCAGTCCTGACACGTTGAAGCGGGGAGGCTCCTGCCTTCTTTCCCTCGCCCTGACAACTCTGCGCTATAACACCATATTTCCCCCTTTTCCCCGCCAAAAGACAGGTTTGGGACACGAAATTATATTGTATACGAATTTTGTGTTAATCAGCTTGACAATTATAAAACGTCATTCTATATTTTCACCTGGGTTTAGTCTTCAGGTTTGCAATCGACATGTCAATTGCTTGATAAAGATATTCTTTCAGGCGCAAGAGGCCGAAGACTGGTGCTATGCATAATATGGCGCTAACAGAAAATGGTTCATATGGAAGAAAAGACTACTTCTTTCCATATGTCGCAATATTTATCACAAAGTCTTGACAACCACGCGCTGGTTTTATACACAAGCGCTCTGAACTTATGTATAAGCACAACACCATGGCAGGCCTGTGCCGCTGACAGCATAAAAAGCACGGCCATGCACCTGCAATTTGAAAGGTGGCACACACAACTTCGCTGTCTCAAAAGAGGACAACCATATGCCCGCTAAAAAACAAAAATCTGAGTATATCATTCAGGCTGTATCTCATGCCCTGGATCTGCTCGAACAGTTCCACGATGATGTTGACGAACTGGGGGTTACAGAACTTAGCAAGAGGCTGAAACTGCATAAAAACAATGTATTCCGCCTTCTCGCAACCCTGGAATCGCGTGGATACATAGAGCAGAACAAAGCGACAGAAAACTACCGCCTTGGATTAAAATCCCTGGAGCTCGGGCAGACATTCATCCATCAGATGGGCCTACTGCGTCAGGCTAAACTGGCGTTGGAACAACTGGTAGAGGAATGCAACGAAACTGCGTATGTCGCCATATTCAAGGAGAATCACGTAGTTTATCTGGACGTGGTGGAAACGGACATGACGGTGCGTGTGGTTTCACGCGTGGGCTCACGCCTGCCAGCATACTGTACCGCATCGGGCAAGGTGCACCTGGCCTACATGTCGGAGGAGGAGCTGGACAATTCGCTACCGCGAAAGTTCACCACTTATACAGACACAACCATCACCACCCTCGAACAGCTCAAAGAAGAGCTCAAGCAGGTGGCAGAACAGGGCTACGCCATTGACAATGAGGAGATGGACACCGGGGTGCGTTGTGTCGCTGCTCCCATCAGGGATTACACCCGGCGCATTGTCGGAGCCATCAGCCTCTCAGGCCCCTCCATGCGCTTTAGCGACGAACGCATCCGTGAGGAGCTGGTACCCCTGGTAATGGATGCAGCCAGCACCCTCTCGACACGGCTGGGCTACAACCAGTAAGGCACATTACCCGGCACTGCAGCCCACCAGCTCGGCATGCCACAAGTGGCTTATCTGCTCTCTGAGCACAGCTATATCGGCAGAGTTGTCAACTACATAGTCTGACAACTCTGCCTTTTTATGTTGCGGCATCTGTACGGCAATGCGCGCCTGCGCATCCGCCTCACTGCAGGCATCACGCGCCTGCACGCGTCGCAACTGAATCGCAGGATCTACTGTTATGCACAACACCTTATCCACCCGATCCTGCGCTTTGGCTTCAAACAACAGGGGCGCCTCATATACCACTAGCGGGTGTTTCTGCGCTGCAGTCTTTATGCGCTGCTTTGACAGCTCTGCAATAGCCGGATGCATCACCGATTCCAGACGCGCTCGTGCCTCCGAATCCGCGAACACGATGTCCCCCAGGCGCTTCCGGTCCAGAGTTTTATCCTGAGTCAATATCTGCGCACCGAACATCTGCACCAGTTGTGCAAGCACCTCTGATCCGGGCTCTACCACCTCACGCGCAATCTGATCCGCGCTGATCACATGGGCACCCAATTCGCCCAGAAGTGCAGCTGCAGTGCTCTTGCCACTCGCAATTCCCCCAGTTACCCCGAGTATCAATCAGACCTCCCGTTTAAATACACAATGAGTTTTCAGGACAAAAGCAGGGTTGTCCTGGAGACTCCTCCACACAAGGACATAACCTACCAATAATACGCAACTTATTCCACTGCAATATTGACAGCCATACAGTGACATGCTAGCGTTCTGCTTTTGTTGTAAACTTGTATTTTAAATCTATCTGCGCTCAATGGTGGCAGAAAAAACAACCCGTTTAAGGGAGGAATAAACATGCAACATACTCGCTCTAACGAACTATTTTCTCAGGCAAAGAAAGTGATCCCCGGCGGGGTAAACAGCCCTGTACGTGCATTCAAATCGGTCGGGCGCGATCCGGTTTTTATTGAAAAAGCATCAGGTTCTAAAATATACGATGCTGATGGAAACAGCTACATCGACTATGTGGGTTCCTGGGGCCCGATGATTCTGGGGCACAGCCATCCCAAGGTGGTCGAAGCAATCAAAAACGCGGCGGAAAACGGCTCCTCTTTCGGTGCTCCCACCTCTTCTGAGGTGGAACTGGCGCAGATGGTATGTGAAGCCTACGCCGCCATAGAAAAGGTGCGCATGGTCTCTTCCGGTACCGAAGCGACCATGAGCGCCATCCGTCTCGCGCGCGGCTGCACCGGACGGGATAAAATACTGAAGTTCGAAGGCTGCTACCATGGCCACGGCGACTCACTGCTGGTTAAAGCCGGTAGTGGCGCAGCGACCTTTGGCGTCCCCACCTCACCGGGAATCCCGGATGATTTCGCCAAACTTACCCTCACCGCCACATACAATGACCTTGAAGAGACTAAACAACTGCTCGACGCCAACAAAGGGGAAATCGCATGTATCATCCTCGAAGCGGTCGCGGGCAACATGGGATGCGTTCCCCCGGAGCCGGGATTCCTTGAAGGTCTGCGTGCCTTGTGCGACAAGGAGGGAATTATCCTCATCATCGATGAAGTAATGTCGGGGTTTCGCGTGGCTTATGGCGGTGCCCAGGAACGCTTCAATATCAAAGCCGATCTGGTGTGCCTCGGCAAGATCATCGGTGGAGGTCTTCCTGTAGGAGCCTTTGGCGGCAAGAAAGAACTTATGGATCAACTATCACCTGAGGGCGGGGTGTACCAGGCAGGAACCCTTTCAGGCAATCCGCTGGCAATGCACGCAGGGATCGCCACCCTGAAGTTAATCCAGGAGGAGGGTTTCTATGCTCAGATAGAGGAGAAGAGTGCCTATCTGGAAAAAGGTCTGCGTGAGGCCGCTACCCAGGCCCCCTTTCCCACTTGCGCTCAGCGGGTCGGCGGCATGTTCTGTACATATTTCTGCAACGGGCCGGTTAAAAACTTCAACGATGCCAGCGCAAGTGACACCGAGGCATTTTCCCGCTTTTTCTGCGCCATGCTCGACCAGGGGATCAACCTCGCGCCGTCCCAGTTTGAAGCTGGATTCATGAGTATTGCACACAGTCGCGAAGATCTGGACAAGACCATTGAAGCAGCGCAAAAGGCGTTTAAATCTCTGTAACAGCATAACAGCAACTCACGGGCATGATCCTGAATAAAGAGCCGTGCGCGCCATTACGCGAGCACGGCTCTTTACTAATTAAGCTTGAACCGTGCGGCAATCAACTATATTGTGTTGGCGTCGTAAAAACTCACCAACTGCTGCGTTGCTGTGATTGTCTCGTTGATTCGACGTACGTATGAGACGTTGCATGCAACGCAACGGCTCTACAGGAACAATCACGCGCCTTGCATTTGGCACTTTTTGCTTAGCCATCTAATTTTGTGCTTTCTGCGAAAGTATCATATTGTGGAACAAGCGCTCTTTTAATCTCACCGCATCCGACGGAGCAGCTGGCATGCAAACATTTCAGGATCCCCAGCTCGAACAGGCTCTTGTGAGCCTCAGCCGTCTGTTAAAGGCTGCAAGCTACTACCCTGAGGCCCACCCCGCGGTTAACAGGGCTGTAGATGAGAGCACACAAAAGCTGAATCGCTGTGCGTCACAGAGTCCCAGAGGAGTTATCGCTCTACAGATAAAGCGGCAGGGATTTTTACAGGAAGATGTATGGCTCAGCCCGGAGAACAAAATCCTCGCCCAACTCGCACAGCGTTTTTTCCAGCACAAAATAAAAAACCTGGTGATATTCGAACACCTGCGCGAACAGCACCTCCTGACCCTGATTCACTGCCTGACCCTGGAGCCTCAACAGCTGGAAGCCAGGGGAGGTGCTGTACACGACCTGGAACGAGCCCAGGTAACGAGCATTCTTCTCAATCAGATTGATCTGAGCGCCATCGGTTCATCCCAGCGCAAACATCCTTCGGATGGCCCCCTGGAGGCAGAAGATTACTCTACACGCGCAGTACAGAAGGGCAGCAGCGCGGGCTCCAGGGAACAAATTGCAGAGGCGGATCGCACGGAACGTAACAAAACCCTGGCGCTAATGCTACAGGAGGCGCAGCGCATAATTGAGCAGGGGAGCGAAGAGAAGCTGCCAGAGTTCAAGAGATGCCTGGACAAGATCCGCCATCGGCTCGACTCCATCCTTGCGACACCGCAGCACCACCCTGACGCTCTGCAGGCTATAGTTGTTCTGGACGGCTGGATCCATGCCGGCTCATATCCCCAACCCTTCGTGGCGGCGAGCAAGCAATGCCTGCGCCAGCTCGATCCGGGCAGAAGCGTGGCAATGCTCCTCGACACGGCCTGTAACAACAGTCGACGGCGCAACCTTGCTTTGCGCACCATCAAGCTGCTCGACTCCGACTCCTGCGCCATAGTGTGGGAGCAGCTAATTATTGAACCAAACCCCAAGGCACGTCGTTTTCTCACCAGTGTTATGGCTGCCCTCGGGCCCGCTGCAGATCGCATCATGCTAGAGCATCTTGAGGATTCACGCTGGTACGTAGTACGTAATGCGCTGAACATTTTAGGTACCAGACGTAATCTCGAGTATATCGGGGCTTTTAAGGCACAACTGATCCACCGCGAGACGCGCGTAGCCAAGGAAGCTCTTGCCGCACTTGCCGCTATCCGGCATGAACATGCGGCAAATGTTGTGCTGGAATATCTCTCCATGCCGAACTGCCCCCTGCCGGAACTCGCGATTCTCACCCTTGGGGCGCAACAGGACCCACGCGCCATCCCCCTGCTGAGCCGGATTGCACTGCAGAATGACCGCCTTCTGAAACAGAAAAAAATCCGTTTAAAGGCTATTGAGGCTCTGGGCGAGATCCGCAATGCGGATGCGAATCCGGCTCTGGTGGCTATAATCAAGAAGGGGAAAATTATAAAACGCAATGAATATCTCGAATTGCGCCTTGCTGCGATTAACGCTTTGGGTAAAACTGCAGGCAAACAAGAACGCGAGCTGTTGCAACACATGAGCGCAAGTCATGACCCCAGCATTGCCAAGGGTGCCCGACAGGCGCTCCAGACAGGACAAAGGGAGTAACTCGTCATGACCGATCCGATCCAGGATTTTCTCCACAGCTTCAGTGCCTATTACCGCAGCCTGCGGCTCTATCCCGCCCAGCACCCCTCTTGTCAGACCATGGCGGAGCGCTACTGGAATGCACTCCAAGCACTGGTTCAACTCCAGCAGCACATCAAAATCGGCATACTGGATGACACTCTGTTCATCAATGAACAACTCTGCAGCCCTTCCAACTCGGCCGCCGCAGGGATGATAACATTAATACGCACCCTTAACGTTGAAGGGTTCGAAATCCAGCGCCATATTCAGAAGGAGCAGGCTCTCACCTTTATAGAACTTGTACATAGCGGCGCGTTTGAAGAAGCAGATTTTGAGAAAACCCTCCATCGCCATGGGATAGACACCATCCACATTCTTGATAGCAAGGAGGAAAAGCGCGGAGATCAGCAGGCGCGCAAGGCATATTCCGATGTTATCCAGGCGGTGGCCGAAACCTGCGCGCTTGTGGAAAACAACCAGATCCCCTCAGGGGAGAAACTCTTTGGTGCCGCAGAAAACATTACCCGAGAGTTGACCCGAGCACCTTACGCTTTTCTGGCTTTAACCATGATCAAAGACTATGACGATTACACCTACTGTCATTCGGTAAACGTCTCGGTGCTCGCCATCGCGATCGCACGCGCGTGCAATTTAAGCTACCAAGAAACCCAGACCCTCGGAGTGGGAGCTCTAATGCACGATCTGGGTAAGTTACGCATCAGTTCGAGAATCATAAAAAAACCCGGCCCTTTAACTCCGCAGGAGTTTGAAGAGATTAAACGCCATCCCGAGCTCGGAGCCCAGATCGCAGCGCAGATGGATGATATCGGGCCTGAAATCCTGGATATTATTCGCGGACATCATCTGAACTACGATCGCTCCGGCTATCCGCATATCGATATTAGCCCCGGAAGCTACCCGTACGTGGATATTGCCAGTGTTGCCGACACGTACGATGCCCTCACGACCCTGCGCGCCTATCGTCATCCGAACTCACCCGGTGTGGCGCTCCACAGACTGCAACAGATTGCCGGAACCCAGCTCAATCCTGAATATGTTGAGGCTCTGACCCGCGTCCTGGGCAGCTACCCGGTCGGGAGTCTGGTGCGCCTCGTTAACAATGAAATCGGCCTGATAGTGGATGGAGATATTGAAGATGTGGAACGCGGTACCATTCGCATTTTGCGTGATCGCGACGGCAGGGCGATTGATACCCCACTTCTGCGGAAGTTGGAACATAAAAGCAACCGCATTGCGGGGGAAGTTGACCCCATGTTGCACAATATCAACATCAACGAATGGCTTTAATCAGCATCCGCTAAGAACAGGTTAATGCGCCGCAATCAGTGCAAACGCCCCAGCATGCGTACCGCGCTGAGACGCACCTCGGGGTTGGAGTGGGTAGCGACACCTATCCCGGCGTCCACACTGGAAGCATCTCCAATCTCTCCCAGAGCATCGAGACAGGCACACACGAGCTCGGTATTCGGGGAGGCGCACATCGCCTGCAGATATGGGGCGAGGCGCTTATCCTTGAAATGTGCCAGCGCACGCGCAGCATGAACGGCTACAGCGGGGCTCGGATCCTTCAAGCAGCGCACCAGGGAGGAAAGAGCGCTTTTATCCTGCCGCGCCCCCACCGCCTGCACGGCCACCGCGCGCACATCCGGATCCTGATCCTGCAACAACTCCACCAGCATCGCCCCTGCCTGCGGAGGGTTAATACGCTCCAAGGCGTAAACTGCAGCTACGCGCTGACGCCGATCTGCACTCTGAAGCGCCCTCTGGAGCGCGGATATATCTGCACATGCCTCCAGATGTTCAAGGGCCGCACTCGCAGCCTGGCGCACAACCTCATCACTGTCCTGCAATGCCCGAAGCAAAACCTCCCGCTGTCTATCCAGCACATCAAGCCTCCTCACCCTCTTTAGTCATAACCTTTCACATCGAGTCCTTTATCGAGCTCAATCACCTTGATCAGATTGGTGGAACCCGGTTGCCACAGCGGCGTCCCCGCAGTTACGACAATACAGTCACTCAGGCTCGCGACCTTGGTGCGTAAACTCCAGCGCCGTGCGGTGACAAACAGGGCATCAGTACTGTCAAGTGCATCCACCTTCACCGGACGCACCCCCCAGATCAGGTTCAACTGGCGACACACCCGCGCATCGGGGCTCATCGCCACTACCGCACACCCGGGGCGAAAACGCGCTACGCAACGTGCAGTGAACCCGGACTGGGTGTATGCCAGAATAGCCGCGGCGCGTAGATCATTGGCCAGCCAGCCGCACGCTCTTCCGATAGCGCGCGCCACCGCGGTTTCATCTGCTACATCCGCAGTTTCCATATCCAGGGTGGTGTGCACATGGGGCTCTGTTGCGCGCGCGATCCTATCCAGCATCTGCGCCGACTCTACGGGATATTCCCCCGAAGCGGTTTCATCCGAGAGCATCAGGGCATCGGTGCCATCGTAAATGGCATTTGCAACATCCGTTGCTTCGGCACGGGTGGGGCGAGGGCTCGCCACCATACTGGAGAGCATCTGGGTCGCGGTAATGGCAAATTTACCCCGCAGACGTGCCTTCTTTATCAACTCTTTCTGAATCACGGGTACGGTTTCCAGAGGCACCTCGACCCCCAGATCTCCACGCGCGATCATCACCCCGTCCACGCGTGCTAAAATAGCGTCAAACGCTTCCACCGCCTGCGGTTTTTCAATCTTGGCAATGAGTTTAGGAGAGTACGGCGCCGCGTCCAGCATGGCGCGTACATCATCCAGATCGGCGGCGTTGCGCACGAACGACAGCGCCACGGCATCCACCTCTTCTTCGAGGCCGAAGCGCAAGTCATCGCGGTCTTTTTCGGTAAACGCAGGGATGCTCAAATCACTGCAGGGCATATTTACCCCTTTGCGCCGATACGCGATCCCGCCGTTGATCACGCGACACACCACCTTGAAGCCGTCAATCTCTTCAACGCGCAATTCCATGAGACCGTCGGCGAGCATAATGGCCGCGCCGACACTCACATCTTCGTGCAGGTGTGAATAATCCACCGGCATGGTTCCCTCCACATCCCGATCCGACGCACTCAAGGTCACGATTTCACCCTGATTCAGACGCACCCCCTGTTCCGGCAGCATCCCCAAACGAATCTTGGGACCGCACAGATCCTGCAGAATCGCCACCGGTTCCCCCAGACGCGCTGCAATTCGGCGAATGTCCTTAATCAGCGCATGGTGGGAAGTGTGGTCTCCATGAGAAAAGTTCAGGCGTGCCACGTTCATCCCGGCAAGGATCAGTGCTTCCAGGGTTTCTTCTGAAGCCGATGCCGGCCCGATGGTGCACACTATTTTGGTCGATCGCATATCAATCACCTTTATCTATCGGAGTAAAAGCTTAAGGACTGTTCTAATCGCTACTCATATCCATAATGGCAAAGCCGAAAGCTCCAGAACAGCTAAAAATGCAGGAATACGTCAGACTATCCAATATTTACCATTATTGGATCCTTTTTCAAAAAGCATCTTATTGGATGGCTAAGCAAAAAACACCAAAGGCAAGGCGTGTAATTGTTGCGCAATGACGCGTAGATACGTACGTCGAATCAGCGATACAATTGCAGCAACGCAGCAGTTGGTGAGTTTTTGCAACGCAATCATTATTTGAGTTTCAGAATGCGGTATGCTCCGCTGAGGACAACGAGGCCAATAATAGTCCCAATGATCAGATCTGGATAGGGAGACCCACTCCATGCCACCAAAGCTCCAGCAAGGATAAGGCCGAGGTTCGCAATCACATCGTTGGCGGAAAAAATGTAACTCGCCTTCATATGCACTCCACGATCGCGTTTACGCGCCACCAACAGAAGGGAGACCACGTTTGCCACCAGAGCCACAGCGCCCATCAGCATCATTAGAGTCGAGATGGGTTCACTCCCAAACATCACCCGCCGTACCACCTCTGCCAGCACACCAAAAGCAAGGAGAAGCTGAATCCATCCGGAGAAGCGCGCGGCACGAAGCTTTTGCGCCGCAGCCTTCCCTACTGCAAACAGAGCAAGGGCATATACCGCCGCATCCGCAAACATATCCACTGAGTCAGCGATAAGCCCGGTAGACTGGGCAATGAAGCCAACCACGATCTCCAGAATAAACATAGCCCCATTGATAGCCAACAGTATTTTCAGGATTCTAGCTTCCGCAGCATCTTCGGCCGCTGTGCCAGGCTCCAGATCGGCTACTGTCGCTTCTTCACTCTGTATTAGAGTGGCCCCCAACCCTAACGGGTGCAGATACTCCATCAGCTTCGCAGCATCATTCTGATGCACAATAGTCACGGTACGCGCAGAGAGATCGAAAAACAAAGAGTGAACCTGTGTCACATCACCCAGGGCCATGCGCACCATCTGCTCTTCCGCCGGGCAATCCATGTGCGGGATTGAAAAAACACTCCGTTGCGATCTACTATTTGCCTTGGTCATTATTGCTCCAGTTGTTACAAATAAAATAAGGGGCTGAGCAACATCTGCGGCCGCATTACCCCTTTCACAGAACGGTACTTGCTAAGCCTAGTACAGCTTATCCGTTCATTCACTTCCCCCCCCCAAAAAAAACGCTAAAAGAATCTGGAGGTCCTCTGAGTCATCCTCAAATGCCCACGCACGGCTTTAAGCGTGTTACTTCGAGGTCTTTTTTACATAACATCTGTGTCTACAGAACTTATTTGTATTTTACAAAAGAATTTTGGAAGAGATACAGATTAGAAGATCAACTGTGGTTTGGCAACTGAAAGACCGGGTCAATCGTCCTTGGCGGTATGACACGTAAAACAACCCGTATTAATATCTCCGCTATTATGGGCATCCATGCTGTTATAGTCCCAGCGTAGCATGTCAGGATAGGGGCTGGCATGGGCCATATGGCAGGAGAGGCAGGTCACTACGTCAGCTCCAGGCGTAACAGAGCTGTCCGGAGCATCGTACACTGTGGTGCGGCCTGCGGGCGCTTCAACGCTGTAGGACGTATAGTGCTGGTACTCGCCGTGATTCGGTATCACAATGTCAGAGGGATGGCGAATAAAGGGGGAGGTTATATCTAAACCAATGCCGTCGCTATTTCCATTGGATAACGTATGGAAGTTGCCGTGACAGGTGGCGCAAAACCCACTAATTGTATGGTTGGAAGGTGAAATACCCAAGCTAGTGTGGCAGCTTGTAGTGCCACATCCAAGGGTCATGGGCGTTGTGGCAGCATAATATTCATTGTGGCTTTCGGCACTGATATTTTGCCATCTGTCCGCCTGGTTTTCGTAACCCTTAACCCCTGTCAGAAAACGGTAGCTGTTTTCAACCGAGTCTGCCACATCGAGCTTACCCTCCACGTTTTTATGATGCGCCCCCGACATGGACGCAACCCCGGAGACACCCGTGTTACGGTAACCGTGGCAGCCATTCGTACCGGCACAGGTCATATTTGAGTTGTTGACGATAAAATCCTCGTGGAACGACTGCCTGATACCGCCGGGCAGGACGCCGTTCAGGGTTCCCTCGTTGAATGCTGCGCCAAGGTCGATAACATTGTGGCCATGGCTATCGGAAGGGTCCCCCTTCATGCCATTAATATAGCCGAAGTTACCTGCTGCCAGGTCACCACTTGCGTCAGCATGCATGACTTGGGGAATCTGGCTGCCATTGACTCCAAGAACTTTTGCAGCACCGGCCTGACCGTGACAACCCAGACAGTCGCTGCGCAGCAGGTTGGAATGCTGGGACGCGCCGTCATCAAATTGCATACTGGCGCCATCCTGGCTGTTATGCATGGTATGGCAGTTACTGCAATCTCCGGTAATTTTTGCCCAAGTCGGGGTGGCCGGGGCCAGAACAGTGAAGAGTAGCGCCACATTAGCTGATAGAACGAAGGCTCGGCCTATGATTTTTTTCAGATGGACGGCGCGCGCCACATACATGGTCATCCCCTTTTTCAAAGTGAGCCCAGTAAATAGTGATTGGATAACATACCCTCCATCTTTGCATTGAAATATATTAGTGCACAGGTGTCAAGGCACAATATATCAAGTATGTGACAGGACCCCCATTGATATCATCCTCCACCACTGTACGTGTGATCCCGTATACGGCAGTTCTGATGACTGCTCAGTCAAGCCTTTGTGAAATAAGATGTCGGCCTGGCTAGAGGGAAATCAATAGCTTCGGCATACCCCACCATGGTGCCCATCTGGCCGCAATACCCTAATCAAAATAAAAAACCCGCCAAAAAGGCGGGTTCAAAAATGCTGAATATTACAATATCTATCGAGGTGGGTTTTAAAATGGTATCTCATCATCAGGATTAAACGAGGGCTCCGGTGGGGCCGAGGGACTCTGCACTCTCGATCCGGAATCGGAGTAGTTATTGTTCTGATAAGAATCCTGGCGTCCGTAATCGGAGCGATTATTGTCATTGCGACTGTTGTTCTGCCCCTGGGCGTAACTGTTGTCATCCCCGGCACGACCGAGCATCTGCATACTGTCCGCAACTATCTCAGTGGAGTAGCGATCCACCCCGTTTTTATCCTGCCATTTTCGCGTCTGGAGTTTTCCTTCAATATACACCTGCTTGCCTTTGTGCAGGTATTTGCCGCATATCTCCGCAAGCTGGCGCCAGGCTACGATATTATGCCACTCGGTTTTCTCCTGTCGATTCCCTTCACGATCCTTGAAGTTTTCACTTGTAGCCAGGGGGAAATTGACTACCGCCGTACCATTCGGGGTATAGCGCAACTCAGGATCTTTCCCCAGATTTCCCACGAGTATTACCTTATTTACTGACACTGTTACCTCCAACGCTTTTCGTTATGAATACCCCGAAAGACAACTTCCGGTTCGCAGTAGAATTACACGACTGATCCATACTACATGTTCAATCCGTTATGTAAAAGAGCATTTTATCCATCCTGAATTCTGTGATGTCGACCATATACAACGAATAAGGATAGATAGCGCGAGGAACGAGCCGCGATCTTATCCTGTGGTTGGACAAGCCCGGTCACACCATATAGATAAAGCAAATATATTGATTTGATTTTGCGGGTAGGAAGGTTTTTATTTTTCAGGCATTTTTTTCAAGACGAGCGGGGGCCGTCGTCTGCTGGCAGACTAAAAATATCACTGACGCTGACGTCCCCTCTGGTGCTACCGATCCTCCTGCTTTTAATGGTGGACACAATGCGATGCCGTTTGGCGCAAGCTAACCCGATAGCCACACCGGTCTACGGAAGGCAGTAATCTCCATAACTGCTTTGCAGCGCGGGCATTTGAACACCGGTCTCGACCGCAGGGGCTTCGGCTCGATTATCACGCGCAGCACGAACTGTATCAGACACAAGAGCCTTTTGGCATTGCCGTGCAAAAAGCCATAATCGCGCACGCGGCGAAACCCTTTGGGAAGGACATGTTGCAGCACCAGCCACAAGAAATCTTCCCCCTTTAAGGTGCGAGTACATGTTTGACCTGTGCCACTGTCAAGATAGCGAAAGGTTACCTCGCCATCCTGACAGGAAAGGATGTTTTTCTCGGCAATGACCCCGCGATAGAGATAGCGGGAGAGGTATTTCAAGGCCGGTAACCCCGTGCCCACGCGCTGACAGTCGACCACCCATTTTTCAGGGGCACCAACCGGGATTTTCATCTCCGCCTGGTTAACCGCCGCCAGAAAGCGGGCACGAAAGACCCGGGCCAGGTTGAACTCGTTAAACAGGTACTTGCCCTTGATCCTTCTCCACTGTCGGCGGCGCTTATCAATACCGCCGCCGGGCACGATGACATGGATGTGTGGGTGATAATCAAGCCGCCGGGTTTGGGTATGCAGAACCGCCGTCATGCCCATATCTGCACCCAGGTGCTTTGGATTCAGGCCGAAATCCTTCTGGGTGCTGACGGCACAGGCGAACAGCATCGCGTAGACCTGTTCCTGAAAAGACCAGGCCAACGCTCGGAGTTCATAAGGCAGAGTAAAGGTCACCATAAAGTAGGGCACCGGCAATAACTTGGCCTGTTGTCGACCCAGCCACTGGCTCGCTTCATGGTTCTGACATTTGGGGCAACTGCGGTGTCCACAGGAGAGAGGGCGCCATTCGGCCTGCTCGCATTCCGTACAGCGCACACGGAGTTCCCCCGAATCTGGAGTGCGACATCGACTTATGGCATTAAGTGCGCTCAAGTGACCAGGGAGCAGGCGGTTCGTATATTTGGCAAGAAAAGAGTCATGGAATTGCTCAACAACAGAGACCAGATCCACCATCACAGCCTCCGTAAATCGATATGCAGACCATTGATCAAGCTGTCGATGGTTGCCATACTATCTTGCTCCGTGACTTTGGTCAGATGTGCATAGCGAGCTGTTGTGGTAGGACTGGAATGGCCGAGCAAGCTCTGGATATGGCGCAGACTTAAACCGCGTTCGAGCAGATGGGTGGCAAAGCTGTGGCGTAGAGAATGGATTGAGATTTTTTTTTAATATCGCACTCTTTGACGAGAACCTTCATGGCCACCTGCGTACTGCCACGGTCCATGTGGTTTTTTGCCTGGCGCACCCTTTCAAGAGGACCCTGGGCACTGGGGAACAGCAAGTCAGGATTGCGATGCCTGCACCACAACACGCGTAATGCCTGGTAGGTCAGCTCCGGTAATGGCACCAGCCGATCTTTATGCCCCTTGCCACGGCGGATATGAACCAGTCTGCGCTGCGCATCAATATCGCCAACTTGCAGTGACAAAGCTTCTTCCAGGCGTAGACCCATGGAATAGGTGGTTAAGAAAAAAACTCGATAGCGCAATTTACGCGCTGCGCAGATAAGACGCTCAACCTCTGCCAGGGTCAGAATGTCTGGTAGTGTAGAAATCTTTGGCGGCTTGATCATGGTGACCCACTGCCAGTCACGCTTGAGGACATGTCGCCAGAAGAATTGCAGGCCATTACGGTCGACCTTGACCGTACTCCAGGAATGCGAATCGACCAACTGGCTAAAGTAGACCTCCAACTGTTCCGGGGTCAGCCGGTCAGGGCAACAATCGAAATGCTTCGTCACACGGCGGACCGCACGCGCATAAACATCAATGGTCTTGTCGCTCTTGCCCTGCAGTTTCAGCATGCGCAGGTGACGTTGGTACAGATCGTTAAAGCGGGATTGTTCGGATAAATCCATGGTAAACTCCTTCAGCTAAAAGGCCCGGCATTGGGCCATCTAAAGAAGTTATACCCTGAAGTTTCAATAGGCAGGGATTGGAATTTGATTTTTCCCGCCGCGATAGCGGCTTAGTTCAACAAAGCCCTGCAGTCTTCTTCGTTAGATGCAGAGCTCTGTGTAAAGCGCTACTCAATTGTATACGGGCTTAGTTTCTGCCGCTGGCCTTGCTGGCGCGCTCACGCCCGAATTCAGAGGCCTCCCGGGCACGCTCATTCCCGTATCCAAGGGATTTTTCGTAGCCTTTACGCTTTTCACGTTCAAACTCACGTTGGTTTTTTTGCGTCTCACGCTCTGCTTTTGTGCGATGTTTTTCATTCTCTCGCGCGTATTCTGCGCGCTCATTGCTTACTTCGCCCCACTGTCCATCGAAACGTTTGCGCTCCTCATGCCGCTGTTCTTCGAAGCGGCGCTGTTCCTCTCTGGCACGTTCAGCGCGCGTGTTTTCCAATTCTCGACGCTCATCCCAACGCGCGCGCTCATCTGTCACACGCTGTTCACCTGCTTCACGCTGCCCTTCTTCAAGATCATCATAGGCATCACCGCCATAAACTCTCCCATCGTAGCGTTGATCTTCTCGCGTATAATCGCGCTCGCGCGTATAGTCTCTATCTGAATCAGCCGAGATGGGAAGATGCTGTTCGGTTTTCAGTTGAATCTGATCGCGGGTTACATCCCCCATCGCGTTTTTCATATCGCTCAAAATGTCAGTTCCTTGCTGCGATTGATCTTGTGCCACGCCATTCTGAGCAAGGAGGGCAAATATAATTGCAGTAATAAATAATCTCTTCATGGATACCTCCTTCAGGTTTTGTAGTAAAGATTGCTCGGGGTGTCGAGCTTATCATCTCAGGCTAAACAGTAGATACGCACAGGTCAAACTTACTGCCCACTTTTTCGCCTCACAGTGATACTTTCTCCACCCACGCCCCAGTTGTCGGTATCCACTTCATCAATAACTACCACGGTAGTTGCCGGATTTTTTCCCAGCACATCCACAAGCAGCTGAGTTGCCCCCTCTATGAGACGTGCTTTTTGTTCGGAGGTTGCTCCTTCACGTGTAATCTTGATGTTTACGTATGGCATGATGTTATCCTTTCTGACGTCTGGTGGTTACAAAATGCGAATCTGCCATAAGGAGAAAAGCTCCGCAGGTAACCGTACCCGCTGCGAGCAGAAGCGCAAGGGTAAAATCGTGCTGCATATCGGCCAGCCACCCCGCAATAACTGGGCCTATCATCTGCCCGAGGCTGAACATCGCCGTAAGAAATGCCGCCGCCTGCCCCGCTTGCGCTCCCATCCTGACTTTACCTTCAGATAGAACCAGGGCAACAATCCCCAGAAACGTGCCTCCAAAACTCACCGCAGCAAACAGGGCCCCTGCGAGGGAAGTGGTGCATGCACTGATTCCTATGCCAGCGGCCTGGATGATATACGCCCCCAGGAGGGCTTTTCTGATGCTGAAGCGACGCGCGAGCAGAGGCCATACAATGGTGGATGGAATAGCCGCGAGCCCCACTGCGACCCAGGTATATGGAGCGAGACTTCCAAGACCCGGGGTTGCAGCGACAATGGTCACAATAAATGTTGCGGTAACAATATATCCCAGCCCTTCGAGAAAGTACGCTGCTGCAAGGAGCCATACCGAGCGCAAACTCCCCGTTTCTTTCGCTGGCGCAGGTACAGTTACATCCACATTGATTCGCCGGCGCCCAAGAAACACACCCAGAAAAGCAGCTAAAAACGCCACAACCCCCATGCCGATCCAGGCTGCATCCCAGTTTCCCAGTGCATCAAAATACGGGACCAGAATCCCGCTCAAGGCGATCCCCATACCGACACCACTGTATAGCATCCCTAACCAGTGTGCGTGCCCGCTGCGCGCAAGGGTTTCCCCCACCTCGGCGGAGATGATGATAAAGAGCACTGCGCTCGCCACTCCCCCACTCAAGCGCATAACTCCCCACCAGAGTTCGGCAGTAGTCAATCCCATACAAATGGTGGTAACCAGACTCATAAGGAGTGCTGCGGCGGCAAACCGCTGCGAGCGCAACAACTGAGGCACAAAAGTACACCAGAGGGCACCGACAAGATAGCCGAGGTAGTTCAAACCGGCCAGGGAACCTGCCAGAGTGTTGCTCATTCCCAGGTCACGCTGCATCAGGGGCAGAATCGGGGTATAGGCAAAGCGTCCGATCCCCATCACTACCACCATACCGAGCATTCCGCCGATGAGAACGCTCAGATCTGTCCAATTCTTCTGTGTATATGCACTATCTGCTTCGGTCTGCATATAATTTATCTCCAGCATAACTGATCAGCAAAGGCTTATAGCAGGTAAGTAGTTACTCTCGACCGTATAAAGGCAATGAAGAGAATCAGGCGGCAGAACGGCAGGAATCAGTGGCCCAAGGTGTCGGAGAATAGGTGGATTACCGCAACACCGGAGATGATAAGTCCCATCCCTATGAGGGCGGGGAGATCGGGGATCTGGTGATAGATGAGCATCGCAACCAGGGCGACCAGGATCACTCCCGCGCCGGCCCACACTGCGTAGGTTATACCAACTGGGAGGTCTTTCAGGACAATGGAGAGGCAGTAGAACGCTATGCCGTACCCGAGCACCACGATGATGCTCGGGTACAGGCGACTGAACTGCGCCGAGGCTTTCAGCGCAGAGGTCGCCGCCACTTCGCCGATAATTGCTATGGCAAGGTATACATAGGTCATACTGCTCCCGCATCTGCCGCTCTTCAGGCGGCAACCTCGGTTTTTGTGAAGATTGCCTTGAAGGGTATCCCAGCGGAGGCGAAGGTTTCGCTTCCACCCTCTTCACGATCCACCAGGGTCACCACGCCGACTACATCCAGCCCCTCTTCACGCGCGCGCTCTATGGCTTTCATGGAGGAGCCGCCGGTGGTCACTACATCCTCCACAATCACCACTTTTGCACCAGCGGGAAGGTTCTTGCGCCCCTCAAGCCACTGTCCGGTCCCGTGCCCTTTGGGCTCTTTACGGATGATAAATGCCGGAAACGGCTCGCTCTCCAGGGAACTCACCATCGAGGTGGCAGTAGCAATAGGGTCCGCCCCGAGGGTCAACCCGCCTACCCCCTGGATTGGAGTACCGAAGGAACGCGCAGCCTCGAGAAACGCCTTCCCCACCAGCACCGCACCGCGCGGATGCAGAGTGGTCTGCTTGCCGTCAAAATAAAAATTGCTCTTGCGCCCTGAGGCCAGGGTCACCTCGCGCTCTTCATATGAAAGGCGGCGGATGATTTCCATCAGTTCGTTGCGTTCCTGTGCGGTCATGATTGCTACCTCTTTTTTCGCAGCTACAGATCGTAGGTTAATGTGTTGCACGCAAAATCAACGCTCAAACAGTCCCAACTGGTTGTCCGCTTTGCGGTGCGGGAATTTAACCGGATACTTACCCGTAAAGCATGCCGTACAGAACTTGCACCCGTCAGCATTTTCAGAGGAGCACGTTGCTTTGTGCAACCCCTCCACCGAGAGATACCCCAGCGTATCGGAGGTGATGTAGCGGTTGATCTCTTCGATGCTGTGGGAGGATGAAATCAGTTCATTGCGTGTCGGGGTATCGATACCGTAATAGCAGGGATAGCTGGTAGGCGGGCTCGATACCCGCATATGCACCTCTTTCGCACCCGCGTTTTTAACCATTTTGATGATCTTGCGTGCCGTAGTACCGCGAACAATAGAATCGTCAATCACGACTACACGTTTCCCTTCAATCACTTCGCGCACCGGGTTGAGCTTGATCTTGACCCCGAAGTGTCGGATCGACTGCTGCGGTTCGATGAATGTGCGCCCCACATAGTGATTACGGATCAGACCAAGTTCAAACGGTATTCCCGACTCTTCCGCGTATCCGATGGATGCGGGCACACCGGAATCGGGAATTGGCACCACCACATCCGCATCTACGGGAAACTCACGTGCGAGCTCGCGGCCATACTCTTTACGTACCGAATACACCTCGCGTCCGAAAATGGTGCTGTCGGGGCGCGCAAAATAGACAAATTCGAAAATACATGGGGACGCGGGTTTTTTCTCGAGCGGGAACATGGAATGTACCCCTTTTTCATCGATAATCACCATCTCGCCCGGTTCAAGTTCACGGATAAATTCGGCTTCAATCAGATCGAGAGCGCAGGTTTCAGAGGCAACCACATACGCGCCTTCGAGTTTTCCCAGCACCAGAGGGCGGAATCCGCGTGGATCGCGCATCGCCACCATGCGGGTTTCAGTGAGAAACAGCAGACTATATGCGCCGTTCACACGCTCAAGAGCCATGGTGATCCGCTCTGCGAGGCTGTCTGCCTGACTGCGTGCTAGCAGATGAATGATCACTTCGGTATCAGATATGCTGGAGAAGATTGAGCCCAACTCTTCAAGTTCGTTGCGCAACTCCTCAGCATTTACTAGATTGCCGTTATGCGCCACGGCAATGCTGCCGCGGGCGTAATCCACCAAGATAGGCTGGCAGTTCTTGACGTCGTTGCCCCCGGCAGTGGAATAGCGCACATGCCCGATGGCACTGCGCCCGGGGAGACGGTCAAACACCTGTGAATCCCTAAACACATCCGAGACCAGACCGTTTTTGCGATGCGCACGCAGGGCATCTCCATCGGAGGCGACAATGCCACAACTTTCCTGCCCGCGATGCTGGAGGGAATACAATCCCAGATAGGTGAGGTTGGCAGCTTCCGCGTGACCGTAAACCCCAAAAACCCCACATTCTTCCTTAAATTTATCAAACATGTTTCCCTGTTTCCTTTCCACTTGGATGTGGCGTCACTCGCCGCAGCTGAGTGGCTGGCGTTAAAGTACCTCGTTACGAATAAAATCGATGGCGTTTTTGTAGAGCCACAGTCCCATCCCCTCTTCGGGCAACTCCTCACGTGTCCAACGGGGGTGGTGGGTGCGGTGCAGGTATGCCTCAGGGTGGGGCATCAGTCCGAATAGGCGTCCACTCGGATCAGAGATCCCCGCGATGGCATTCATGGAGCCGTTGGGGTTGAGGGGGAATTCCTGCGCGGGCGCAATATATGCGGCATCGCTGTACTTCAAGGGTGCCAGATGTTCGCTTTCAATGCGTTCGAGTATCTGCGGGTCTTCGACCACAAACTTCCCCTCACCATGGCGGATCGGCAGATAGATGCCGGTGAGACCTCGGGTAAACACGCAAGGTGACTTCTGATCCACTTTGAGGCATACCCAGCGATCCTCGAAACGCCCACGGTCATTGACTGTCAGTGTGGCTTTCTGGATGTGGTAGTCGTGATCGAACCCGGGCAGAAGTCCCATTTTGACCATGAGCTGAAAGCCGTTGCATACCCCCATTACCAGATTGCCATTCTCTACAAAGCGGAGGATCTCCTCGATGAAGGGACGTCCAGACGTTTTTATCCTCGCATAGCGCAGGCGATTCGCTCCCGCCTTGGCGCTGCCAAGATCGTCTCCATCAAGAAAACCGCCAGCGAAGTTGAGAAAGTGGTAGTCATGCAGGCTGACTTCTCCAGACAGTAGGCGCGAGAGGTGCACAATATCTACAGTACTCGCGCCTGCCAGACGACAGGCGTTGGCTACTTCGCGCTCGCAGTTGGTGCCATTACCGGACACCACTATAGCTCTAACATCAGCGGGCATAATCAAAGCTCCTTCAGTGTGGCCTGCCAGGCCTCTTTCAACGTATAGATATCATCTTCGATGATGGTGACTCCATCTTCACCCCGGATCTTCAGGGTAGGGGCACCAACCACCTTGCCCAGGCAACAGATATCCTGACCGCTGAAGAGTTTTTCAAACTCTTCAGCATGTTCAGATGCCAGCGTGACCAGCAAGCGACTCTGGGATTCAGAATACAGCATCTCCATGACGTTCAACTCCCCGTCTGCGCGCAACCGGGTAAGATCGATGTCCATACCAAAGCCCCCGGCGAACGCACTTTCCGCCAGAGCCACTGCCAGACCACCATCGGAGAGGTCATGACACGATGCGACCAGCCCCGCCTTTTGCGCCCGATTGAGGGTACGATAACGCCGCAGCGCCGTTGAGGCATCGACCTCCGGCACCTGGTTGCCGGTAAAGCTGAGGATATTGAACAACTCGGAACCACCCAACTCGGCGCGGGTAACCCCGAGGAGGTAAACCTTGTCATTGGGTTTCTTCACATCCATGGTGGTACAACAGCGCACATCATCGACCTTCCCGATCACCGAGAACAGAACCGTGGGAGGAATAGAGATTTTCTCCCCCTCGATGTGGTAGTCGTTTTTCATCGAATCCTTACCGGAGATCAGGGGAACTCCGAAGGCAACACAGTAATCATACAACGCCTTGTTGGCACGGACGAGCTGTGCGGCTTTAAACGGTCCGTCCGGGGTGCGCTCACTAAGAACCGGATCACACCAGCAGAAGTTATCCAGTCCTGCGACATGATCCACATTTCCCCCTACGCATACATAGTTGCGCAGGGCTTCATCAATGGCACACGCCATCATGTGGTAGGTGTCAATATCGCTGTAACGCGGGCAGATACCGTGGGCCACGGTAACCCCGGCAAACGAATCGGGTAGAGGACGCACCACCGCTGCATCGGCGGGGCCATCGTTGGCTTCGCCGGTGAGAGGCTTGAGTACGGTATTGCCCTGAACCTCGTGATCATAACGCCGCACCACAACCTCTTTGGAACATACATTCAGCGCTCCAAGCAGCCGACTCAGAGCTTCCTGCGGAGAGGGAAGATCTGTTACCGCCGGCTGGCGGTGAGCCCTGATCTCCCAGCGTGCGGGTATCTTCATTTGCGGATTTGCATTATGGAGAAAATCCATGGGAAGGTAGGTTGCGGTACGTCCATGGTAGAGACAGTGATAAAAACCGGAATCGGTAAACTCCCCCAGATCCGTGGCTTCCACGTTCATGCTTGCACCGAGCTGGATAAACTCATCCACATGTTCGGGGGGAACCGCGAGGGTCATGCGCTCCTGCGCCTCGGAGATTAGAATCTCCCACGGCTGGAGCCCGGTATACTTGAGAGGCGCGCGGTCGAGGTGCATCTCAAACCCGCCGCTATCCTCGGCCATCTCGCCCACAGAAGATGAAAGCCCGCCGGCTCCGTTATCCGTAATGGCGTTATAGAGCCCTTTATCCCGCGCCACGAGGAGAAAATCGAACATGCGCCGCTGGGTAATGGGATCGCCGATCTGCACGGCAGTAACCGGAGAGTTTTCGTTCAACTCTTCGGATGAGAATGTAGCGCCGTGAATCCCGTCCTTGCCTATGCGCCCCCCCACCATGATGATGTGATCACCGGGGTCGGCTTTTTTCTCATGTCCGGGGCGCCCGTGTAACATGGCGGGCATCAGAGCAGCACTGCCGCAATACACCAGTGGCTTGCCCGCAAAGCGCCGATCAAACACAAGGGAACCATTGATGGTGGGGATGCCACTCTTGTTCCCACCGTGTTCAACCCCCTCAACCACCCCCTCAAAAATGCGGCGCGGATGCAGCAAGCGCGGCGGCAGGGGTTTGGAGTAAAACGGAGATGCAAAGCAGAACACATCGGTATTAAAGATCAGGCGCGCTCCGCGTCCAGTCCCGAAGGGATCGCGATTAACCCCCACAATCCCGGTCAGAGCACCGCCGTATGGGTCCAGGGCACTGGGTGAGTTATGGGTCTCAACCTTGTACACAATGCTCCAGTCATCGGTAAAACGGATAACCCCGGCGTTGTCCTTGAACACCGAAAGGCAGATATCATCTTCACCTTTCCGGCGCCGGATCTCGCTCGTAGTCTCCATGATGTAGCTTTTAAACAGTGAGTCAATGCGCTCCTTTTGTCCGTGCTCATCTTCATAGTCAATCTGAGCCGAAAAGATCTTATGCTTGCAGTGTTCGCTCCAGGTCTGGGCCAGGGCTTCGAGTTCAGCATCGGTGATGCGAGCACCAAGCCCAACGTGCTTGCGCTGCTCCTGCACCTGTGGGTCGGCGATAAATGCCTGGATAGTCTTCATCTCTTCCAGGTTCAGCGCCAGCATCCCATCGCGGCTGATCTGCATCAGGGTAGTGTCGTCCACATCCAGATCAATCTCACAAATCTCCGGCTCCCCCAGGGTTTCCACTCTGGCCACCTGTGGCTCCAGACCGGCTTCTAGATCAAAGTCTTCCCGGCTCACAATAGTCCAGCGCTGAATCAGGGCGTTGGCGAGGACGCCGGCGGCTATCTTTTCAGCCAGGGCTTTATCCACGTCACCGCTCAACAGGTATTGCACGGAGGTGTATACCGCCTCCTGCGCTTCCAACTTGCGCCCGAGAATATATTCCAGCGCCTCGCGTGCGGTGCGACCGGTATTGTCGGTAACGCCGGGGCGGAACCCGACCTCTATCAGCACATCGAAATCGCGCGCGAGGGCTTTATCCACGGCGAAGTCCTGAATCACCGGATCCGAAAACGGCCCCGCAGCCGCGCTTTTGAGCTCTTCTGCGCTGAGCTGAGCATCCACCGTATAGACATCCAGGGTACGTACCTGACGCAACTCAATACCGAGGTGATCACATATCTCCTGGCGCACCCGCTCTCCACGTGCATCCCGCACCCCGTCTTTAAGACCTACAACAATTCTGTTGGCCATACATTCTCCTCATCCAGAAATTTTCAGCTATCGAAACCGTGCCTGGAAATCACCGTTCCGGATTTTTCAGACGCTTTGTTTGCAGCCATTTATCTATGCGTTTATACATCAGCAGCTGAAGCATTCACTCACAACGCCAACCTGCCCCGCAATTAAATGTGGACGGCAGCACTTCCTGGTGTTCAAGGCGCCCAGAATACTTTCACGCGCCAGTTCTTCCGTGTTGTTGGTCTCGCTCATGTGGGCCATGAAGATCGCTTTCAACTCGGGCCAGAGCAGTTCCTGCAGAAGTTCCGCAGACTGATGGTTGGACAGATGGCCATGACGTCCGCGTACCCGCTGTTTCAGATGCCAGGGATATGGGCCATCGTGCAACATCTGTTCATCGTGGTTGGTTTCGAGTACCAGGACCTGACAGCGTTGAAGCCTGTCCAACACCAGACGGGTAACGACTCCAAGGTCGGTGGCAATCCCGACGCGAACGCCGCCAGCACTCAAGACAAATCCCACCGGCGCCACCGCGTCATGGGTAACCGGAAACGCTTCCACTTCCACATCGCCCACGCGCAGGCACTCTCCGGCATCCAGGGCACAGTAGTCTACCCTTCCAATTGACGGTAGCGCCTCAAACGTCTGAGGCAGACAGTACAAAGGCAGGCTGTAGCGCCGGCACAGAGGTCCGGCTCCGAGACAATGATCGCGATGTTCATGGCTCACAACAATCGCATCCAGATCCTGAGCCGCAACCCCGATCCCCTCCAGGCGACGCGTCAGCTCGCGTGCCGAAAGCCCGGCATCAATCAGCACCCTGGTTGTATCACTCTCTATATAGATAGCGTTGCCCTTACTGCCGCTGGCAAGCTGACAAATACGCACCGCTCTCCTCCTGCTCTGCTCCAGAACAAAAAATCATAACCAGGCGGAATAACTAAATAAAAACCTTAAGATGCAGGGCTTATTTATTTCGACATTGGACCTGTATGCACCAAGCAACAATACCGCAAGGTACCGTTCGCGCCTTCATAGCACAAGCGTACCAAAAGGGCAAGAACGGCAACACCTTCGCGTAAAAGGTATCCATGAAACGGGCATTGCCAACTCTTCCCCTCAACAGTTATCCAAAAATGAGGCTGGCCCAGTGTTATTTCACCCTCCTATTCAGAAAAGATCATGCTTCCCCGCACCTTAGCAAAATCCCTACTCCACCCCTAGCAAGAAACGTTTCCTTTGTTATCATTGAGGGTAGTGGGCGTTTCCTCTCGTTCAGAACACCCTCCGCACGGGCATATTTCTTGACGCTTACCCGGCGGATGTTTATCATTCTCCACTGCTACACGGCCCGTCTTTATTCAGAGGGTTTTGTTTATACTTATGTTACTTATAATTTTACAAGGAGAGAGCCATGTGTGTAAAGGTAGCCATTAATGGTTTCGGTCGAATCGGACGCAATGTTCTTCGCATTGCCCAGCAGTCTGCTGATTTTAAAGTTGTTGCGATAAACGACTTGAGTGATGCTGAAACCCTGGCCCATCTGTTTAAATACGATTCCGTCCATGGCATCTATCCGGGCAGCGTTGAATCCAGCGGAGACAGCATCGTAGTAGATGGGCGCGCGATTAAAATCTACAGCGAAAAAGATCCGGCCGCCCTGCCCTGGAAAGCGGATGGCGTAGAGGTCGTTCTGGAAGCTACAGGGGCATTCCGCAGCCGAGAAGGAGCGGCAAAACATATTGAAGCTGGAGCCTCACGTGTAGTTATCAGTGCTCCGGGCAAAAATTCCGACATTACTGTGGTAAAAGGGGTTAACTTCGAGGACTACGATCCGGGCAAGCATCAAGTCATCTCCAACGCTTCATGCACCACCAACTGCCTCGCTCCCGCAGCACGCCTGCTACACGAAAAGCTGGGGATCAAGCGCGGAAGCATGACCACGATCCACTCCTACACCAACGACCAGAAAATTCTCGACCTGCCGCACAAGGATCTGCGCCGCAGCCGCGCCGCAGCGCTATCCATGATTCCAACCACTACCGGAGCAACCGATGCGGTAGCTATCGTCATTCCAGAGCTCAAGGGGCGTCTAACCGGGATGGCCGTACGTGTCCCAACCCCTAATGTTTCCCTGATCGACTTTGTCATCGAAACCGAAAAAGACACAAGCGCTGAAGAGGTGAATGCCATGATGCAGGAGGCTGCAAATGGAGATCTCTTAGGGGTGCTGGAATACTGTGACAAACCTCTTGTTTCCAGGGATTTCAATGGCAATTCGGCTTCCTGTGTCTTCGATGCGCTGAGTACCACAGTGTTGCAGGAACGGATGGTCAAGGTCCTGCTCTGGTACGACAACGAGTGGGGTTACTCTGCACGCATCGTGGACCTGCTCAATCTGGTGGCGAACAAGTAATACAAACATCCCCAGAATTATTTTTTAACCCTATGGAGTTGGATATTCATGCTTAACAAATGTTCCGTAACGGATCTGAACCTCAGCGGGAAACGCGTGTTCTGCCGGGTGGATTTCAACGTGCCCATCAAGGATGATGGCAGTGTGGGCGATGACACACGTATTGTTGCCGCCCTTCCCACTATCCGCTACATCATTGAACAGGGCGGGCGCCTCATCCTGGCATCCCACCTGGGACGCCCCAAAGGGCAAAAGAGTGCCAAATACAGTCTTGCGCCGGTTGCTCCCCATCTTGCAAAGCTTCTCGGCACTCCGGTGACAATGGCACCCGACTGCATCGGTCCCGAGGTGGAGCACCTAGTAGCCAATATGGACGATGGCGATGTGGTTCTCCTCGAAAACATGCGCTTTTATCCTGAGGAGGAGAAAAACGCCCCTGATTTCTGTGCCCGACTCGCGGAATTGGCGGATGTATATGTAAACGATGCGTTTGGCACCGCCCACCGCGCCCATGCATCAACCGAAGGGGTGGCGCATCTGCTCCAGCCTGCTGCGGCGGGATTCCTGATGGCAAAGGAGCTTGAGTACCTGGGCAAAGCGCTGGAGAACCCGCAGCGTCCTTTTGTTGCGATCCTCGGTGGCGCCAAGGTGAGTGACAAGATCCCGGTTATCACCAACCTTCTCGACAAGGTGGACACCCTTCTCATTGGCGGGGGAATGGCTTACACCTTCTTGCGCGCTCAGGGGTACGAAATAGGCAAATCACTGCTGGAACAAGATCAGATAGAACTCGCGGGGTCGCTGCTGGAGCAGGCCAAATCGAAAGGGGTGGAAATCAAGCTCCCCTTCGACCATGTAGTGGCGCCCGAGTTCAGCAACGATGCCCCGATACAGAACGTAGACAACAGCGAATTCCCTTCCGACTGTATGGGTCTCGACATCGGCCCCAAAACCACCGCAGCATACGCTGATATAATCAGCCACGCAGCCACCATTGTATGGAACGGCCCCATGGGGGTCTTTGAAATGGAGAATTTTGCGCGCGGAACCATGGAAGTTGCGCGGGCGTTGGCACAGACGGATGCGGTTACCATCATCGGAGGGGGCGATTCCGTTGCCGCCGTTAACCAGGCCGGGGTAAGTGAATCCATGAGTCATATCTCCACAGGTGGAGGCGCCTCCCTCGAACTACTGGAGGGGAAAGTCCTCCCCGGTGTGGCATCTCTAACCGATAAAGAGTGATAAATATGCAGGAGAATATTCAATGCGCAGACCGCTGATAGCCGGAAACTGGAAACTCCACAACAGCATAGATGAAGCCCGAACCCTGGTGGGTGAACTGTGCGAAAAACTCACCGATGTACGCAACACCGACATTCTTCTTGCTCCCTCATTTACCTCCATCCCGGTGGCAGCACAGATCTGCGCCTCCAGCCATATCAAGGTCGGGGGGCAGAATTGCTATCCCGAACCGCAGGGCGCCTTTACCGGAGAGGTATCAGCACTGCAGCTTAAGGATGCAGGGTGCGAATTTGTCATACTGGGACACTCAGAGCGCCGCCAGATATTTAAAGAAGATGACTCCTTCATCAATGCCAAGGTGCATGCAGTGCTGGAACAGGGGATGCTAGCTATTCTATGTGTGGGTGAAACCCTGGAACAGCGTGAGGATGGAGAGCTATTCGAAGTGATCAATACCCAGATTCAGCTCGGCTTAGAGGAGATCAGCGCAGAACAGATGGAACATGTGGTTATAGCCTACGAACCAATATGGGCTATCGGCACCGGAAAAACCGCGAGCAGCGAGGATGCCGCCGAAGTACACGCCTACATCCGCGGCCTTCTTCAGGGCGTGTATTCCCACACCGTGGCGCAAAACACGCGCATCATCTACGGCGGCAGCGTGAAGCCCGACAATATCAGCACCCTGATGGCTCAGGCGGATATCGATGGCGCCCTTGTGGGCGGCGCTAGCCTTAAAACCGCGGACTTCAGCGCCATTGCCAATTTCCCGCGCCCTCTGCACATGGCTACCAATGGCAGATAAGGGATTTTTGCTGGCAAGTTGAAATCAGGTATGTTAAGTTGCGCGGTCAGTTGTAAAAAATTCACTCGATTTTATCAATAAACGGAGCAGGTTAATCATATGACCACTGTACTACTGATAATCCACGTTCTGGTTTCCATATCTCTGGTAATCATTGTTTTGTTGCAGGCCGGCAAAGGCGCCGAAACAGGCGCTTCCTTTGGTGGTGGTTCAAGTCACACCATGTTCGGTGCCACTGGAGGCCAGTCATTTCTGAGCAAACTGACCACCATGACCGCAACGGTTTTCATGCTCACCAGTCTGTCTCTGGCATATTTCCATGACCAGGAAGGCTCCGGCAGCATCATGCCCGAGCAGGTCAAGGTTCAGGAAGCACAGCAAGCAGCTCCTACTCCTGAAGACGTTCAACCTCTTGCACCAGCACAAAATAACGACTGATTTCTATGTTGACAGCTCCGGAGTAAATCAGTATAAAGACCCTGCATTGCCGAAGTGGTGGAATTGGTAGACACGCACGCTTGAGGGGCGTGTGACTTACGGTCGTGCGAGTTCGAGTCTCGCCTTCGGCACCAGAAAAAATCAAGCCCGACTACATACGTGGTCGGGCTTTTTTGTTTCTACCGGTACAATCAGTTGGCTTATTTACATGTGCGGCTTGCAACCGACCTCGATGTTCTGGCCACATTTTGAGCAGTCCTTCTTCCGCTAACCGCTTGTAAGATGTGGCGAATATCCATCAAATGAAGCGATATTGCAAACTTTCTACATTTTCAATCTTAACACTACAGCCTGCTTAGACAGCCTACTTCTTATCCTCCACTATATAGTGACATAGGCATAAGTGCGCTTATTATCTGTTTTACCTGCAACCGGTTATGGGATAAGATGGGAGTTTATATGTAGCGCACTCGTGATTTGTTGGAGTCTATCCATCCCTCCACGGACTAATTGCACGCACGAGAAATGCTGCACCACCAATTTTAATCACTGATCGAACGATCAGAAATTTATATCCAAGCCATGTAAAGGAGAACAACAAATGGGACAGAACTATTTCAACACATTGCCCATGCGGCGCCAGCTCGAAGAGCTGGGAACCTGCCGCTTTATGGAAGCAGATGAATTCAGCAGCGGTTGTGATTATGCCAAAGGCAAAAAAATCGTTATTGTTGGGTGTGGTGCTCAGGGGCTCAACCAGGGTCTAAACATGCGTGACAGCGGTTTGGATGTTTCTTATACCCTGCGCAAAGAAGCGATTGAAGAGCAGCGCCAGTCCTACAAAAATGCAATTGACAACAATTTCAATGTTGGCAGCTATGAGGACCTTCTCCCCCAGGCAGATATTGTAATGAACCTTGCGCCGGACAAGCAGCACAGTGACGTGGTCGAGACTGTTGTTCCCATGATGAAAGAGGGAGCAGTTTTCAGCTATGCCCACGGTTTCAATATTGTCGAAGAAGGTGTGCAAATTCGCAAAGACCTGACCGTTATTATGGTAGCTCCCAAGTGTCCCGGCTCTGAAGTAAGAGCTGAATATACTCGTGGTTTCGGAGTACCTACCCTGATAGCTGTACACCGTGAAAACGACCCTAAAGGTGATGGTCTCGAAATCGCTAAGGCCCTATGCTCCGCCCAGGGAGGTGACCGTGCCGGAGTTCTTGAGTCATCATTTGTTGCTGAGGTGAAGTCCGACCTCATGGGCGAGCAGACCATCCTGTGTGGCATGCTGCAAACCGGTTCACTTCTGTGCTTCGACAAAATGGTCGAAGAAGGAATGGATGCAGGCTATGCTGCAAAACTAGTGCAGTATGGATGGGAAACCATCACCGAGGCGCTGAAACAAGGCGGTATCACCAACATGATGGACCGTCTCTCCAATCCTGCCAAGATACATGCCTACGCCCTTGCAGATGAACTCAAAGACATCATGCGGCCTCTGTTTCAGAAGCATATGGATGACATTATTACCGGCACCTTTTCAGCCACTATGATGCAGGATTGGGCTAATGACGACAAAGATCTTCTGCGCTGGCGCGAAGAAACCGGTCAGACTGCATTTGAACAGTGTGAGGCCAAAGGCGATATCCCGGAGCAGGAATATTTTGACAAAGGGATTCTGATGGTTGTCATGGTTAAAGCCGGGGTTGAACTTGCGTTTGAATCCATGCTTGAAGTTGGGATTGAGCCGGAATCAGCCTACTATGAATCCCTGCACGAAACTCCGCTAATCGCCAACACCATTGCGCGCAAGAAACTCTATGAAATGAACCGGGTTATCTCCGATACAGCAGAATATGGATGCTACCTGTTTGCGCATGCATGTGTACCTCTGCTACGGGATTTCATGGCAGAGGTTTCTACCGATGTGATCGGCAAAGGGCTGGATCTCCGTGATAGCAGCGTGGACAACAAAACTCTGGTATGTATCAATGCAGCCATTCGCTGTCACTTTATTGAAGAGATTGGCACCGAGCTGCGTACTGCCATGCATGGTATGCAGGCCATAAGCCAGGCAGACTAACTTTTAAGCCCGCATTATTTACCATACAAAAAGGCCCGCAACGCTCATAGCGTGCGGGCCTTTTTGTATGCATAACTCTTATTTGGTATTACAACAGTAGCGAAACCGCTTCTTTCGCTGCAGCCATAAACTCCTGCGGCAATACCCCGATCATGATAATCGCAAGGATAAAAAATACTCCGAGTGCCTGGGCACCAACAGGCATCAGGATCGGATCTTTTTCGTCATCAGCTCCACAGTACGCTGCTCGTGCCATTTTCAAATAATAGAACGCTGCAACGGCTGCATTGATAACCCCGATGATTACCAGAGCGTAGAACCCTTTATTAATAGCTCCAGTAAATACCACGAACTTACCCACAAAACCGATAGTAGGTGGGATTCCGGCCATACCGAAGGCAGAAACCAGGAGAGTCAGTGCTAGCAACGGAGAGCGACGTGACAATCCTCTAAGATCATCAAAAGTGACATTCTCTCCCTCAGGGGCAATGTTATAGATTACGTAGAAGCACCCGAGGTTCATCAGGAGATAACCGATGATGTAGAACACTGCCGCAGCCATGCCAAGCAAGTCCGCAGTCAGGATACCAAGCATAACGTACCCAGCGTGTGCAATACTCGAATATGCAAGCAGGCGCTTCAAATCATTCTGCACCAGCGCTGTAAGATTGCCGAAGGTCATGGAAAGCACAGCAAAGGTTGCAAGCACCCAGGTGTACTGGGTTATATCCGCACCCGCAAGTGCTACCAGACGCAGGAGAAGCAACACGGCACCCACCTTTGGCAGGGTAGCGATGATACTCGTAGTTTCGTTTGCTGCGCCCTGATATACATCCGGAGTCCAGAAATGCATAGGAAACAGTGCGAGCTTGTACATAAAGCACACCAACACCAGCACCATAGCCACAACTGCGAGGGGCTGGGTTGCAACCAGCGCGGGCATTACAACTGCAAGTTCACTCAGATAAGTAGTGTGTGCGAGCCCGAAGATGTATCCCATACCGTAGAGGGTAAATGCGGTAGCAATCGCACCAAACATAATGTACTTGATGCACGCTTCTGCCGGAAGGCGACCCTGGCCCCGGCGGAAAGGGATAATCACATACAGCGCGTAAGAGGATATCTCAAGACTCAGCAGGATGGTGAGCAATTCAACCGAACTACTTAAAAAGACAAGCCCGAGTGCACTTACCGCAACGAACATGTTGTACTCTGCATGCAATTTGGGATCGATACCGGTCATGCCGCGTCCCAGTGCATAGATCAGGAAAAGTCCGGACAGAATAATAATCTTGAACATCTGCGACAGAACATCCACCTGATACACATCATAGAACAACATGCCATTTGCGCCATAACTGGCAAAAGCCACGATCAGCGTCAGTGCTGACATCACCAGAGTAGCCCCCTGGACTACCCCTGTACGAAAATTGCCCAAGGTCATGAAGAACAAAACCAGGACCATTAACATCAGTGCCAGTTCCGGCATAAAGACTGTGTTTAGCATAATTGATCCGATTCTTAAGTTAGAAACTTACGATATTTTTAATCCACGCGCCTGCATCGTACAACAGGGCATGGTGCTCACCATGATGTGCAGCTTCAGGCAATACACTACCTGCATCGACCTGATGGATCAGATGAGCAACACTGGTATCCATTACGTCCAGCAACGGCGTAGGATGGAGACCAATCCAGAATACAAATATGGTCAGAAATGCAAGCTGCACTATCTCACGTGCATTACAATCCGCGATGTGATGGCTATCATCACCGTGATGCGCATGCCCATCAGAATCATCCCATACCATCTTCTGCAGCAGGCGCAACATATACGCCGCCGCAAGAATTGCACCTGGGATAGCAATGGCACCCACGAGCGGATATTTATCAAACGCTCCGAAGAGTACGAGAAACTCCCCGACGAAACTGTTAGTACCCGGGAATGCCAGTGATGACAGGGAGAATATTCCAAGAAACGTGACATAGATCGGCATCATCATTCCGAGCTTATTGTTGTCTGCAATTTCACGGCTGTGGGTACGTTCATAGATTAGACCGATCATGATAAACAGTGCACCCGTAGTGACACCATGATTGATCATCTGGAGCATAGCACCTTTGATACCGCCATCATTGAGGAGGAATATTCCCAGGGTTACAAATCCCATATGTCCGACAGAGGAATATGCGATCAACTTCTTGATATCTGTCTGTCCCAATGCGAGATAACCGCCCACAATAATACTGATCAGCGACATAATGATCAGCACCGGCACACAGTAGTACGTAGCAGCCGGGGCAATGGGGAGGCAGAATCGGAGGAAACCGTACCCACCCATCTTAAGCAGGATACTTGCCAGGATCACTGAACCAGCCGTAGGTGCTTGTACGTGCGCAGCTGGCAACCATGTGTGGAACGGGAACATCGGCATCTTGATAGCAAAGCCCAGCGCGCAGGCAATAAAAACCCACATCTGGAACGAGAAGCTGTAGGTATGTGCCATAAGCTCCGGAATAAAGAATGTCCCGGTATTGATATAGAGTGCAATGATGGAAACCAGCAGGAAGATACTTCCGGCAAAGGTGTAAAGGAAGAACTTAATCGAAGCATAGTCCTTGCGCGCCCCACCCCAGATCGCAATAATGAGATACATGGGGACGAGCATACCTTCCCAGAAGATGTAAAACAGCACGGTGTTCAGACTCATGAAGACCCCGATCATAGCTGTTTCCATCAGGAGCATCACCACCATGAACTCCTTGAGACGAGTCTGGATGTATGTCCATGAACACAGGACACAAAGAGGCATGACAAAGGTGGTCAGCAGTACCAGAAGCACGCTGATCCCGTCCACACCTACTACATATTCCAGGTTCAGTTCAGGGAACCAGTGACGTAATTCCACAAACTGATATTTTGCCGTGGTTCTGTCAAAACAGGTCCACAGGGGAATAGAGATCAGAGCAGTGACCAAGGTCACGGCCAGACTCCAGTATTTCAACAAGGTGTCTCCACGCAGGAACATGGCGACAATGGCCCCGACCACCGGCACAATCAACAACATTGACAGGATCGGGTAATTCAACGTGTTCAGAATTAGATACTTTTCCATGACTTCCTACTGTCTCGTATGAGTTAACACGTAGCGTTTGATGATAATCACACCAGGACCACTACAATCAGAACTACAAACACCAGGCCTGCAGCCGCACCAATGTAATGCTGCAATTTACCCGTTTGAAACAGACGCGACTGTCCGCCGGCCTTAACCACTCCTTTGGCACTTCCATCAAGAGCCCAGTCAATACCCTCCCAATCAAACCAGGAGAGGGCACGTGCGGCAGCCATGGTGAAGCGTAAGCCTACAGTCTGATACACATTACTAACCCACTCATTTGCAGCATTAACCGGTTTACGTGCCAACCACATGAAAGCCAGGGCGCCCTTGCGGTAGAACCAGTCCACGTCAAGGTTAGATACATCGTGGGGCTTGAGGTACTTGACCATGATGTAGAAACCGAGGCCGGTAAAGCCTAAGAGGTGGAAGGTTTCTGTCAGATGGTAGCTGTTGTAGGGGTGATAGTTTACCGCATACGGCAGCATATCATACAGGTACTCCGGATAGATCCCCAAGAAGATGCACATAAACGCAGCTATGAACATCCCGACATGCATATTCCAGTACGCCTCTTTGGGTTTGATGCCCGGATCGTTGGGACCAAACCAGATGAAATACGGCAGTTTTATCCCCACAGAGAGAAAGGTACCCACAGCGGCGAGGGAAAGCATGAGCATAATGAAAATCTGATGATCCGCCCCGGCTGCGGCGATAATCATGGATTTACTGATAAAGCCACTCGTGAGCGGAAAACCGGAAATCGCGATCCCACCGATGACGGTAAAAATCAGCGAGATCGGCATGTACTTGTACAATCCACCGAGTTCAGAGAGTTTGGAGCGTCCGGTCATTTCCAGCACACTCCCCACCCCCATAAACAGGAGAGCTTTATACAGAATATGTGCATAAGCATGAGCGGCTGCACCGTTCACCGCCATCTGGGTACCGATACCGATGCCACATACCATGTACCCGACCTGACTCACAATGTGATAGGCAAGAATCCGGCGTGCATCGTTTTCGACAACCGCATATCCAACCCCGTACAGGGTCATAATTGCACCCATGATTGCGAGCGCTTCGTACCCGGCAAATCCGCGCGCGAGCACATATACTGCTGTCTTGGTGGTAAATGCACACATGAAAACTGCGCCGGTAACTGTAGCTTCAGGATACGCATCCGGGAGCCATGCGTGGATAGGCGGTACGGCCGCATTTAACATAAACCCGATCATAATCATGTAATCGGCGAGGGTCGCTGAGTCGGGGGCTATGAGATCAAAACTCAAATCGTGCACATTCTGGTAGCGCAGGAAGATCCCACCCAAAAGTATCAAGCCGCCGAATGTATGTACGAGCAGGTATCGATACCCGGCTTGGATGGATTTTGTGCGCTTTCGGTACCATATCAGGAACACCGACGCCACCGCCATAAGCTCCCAGAAGATAAATACCGTAAGGTAATCACCCGCAAGTGTGGTTCCCAGTGAGCCCGCAACATAGAGCCATGCGGCTGCATGCTGTCCACTATCCTTGACGTGGAGACCGAAAATACTTCCGATCAACGCCATCAGGGTAAACACATGGAGGAAAACCATAGTCAATTGGTCAACACGCCCGAACTGCAGCTCAAATCCAAGCCATTCCACCGTCCCAAAAGATTCAGGCAAATATCTGATCTGGATAAAAGCCAGCAGCGGCACTACAACCAGCCATATCTTCTGGGCATTGAACTTTCTGAATAAGGGTAGCAGCAGCGCGCCAACTATGAACAGCGTCGCCGGATGCATAAATATACTACTTGTCATAATAATCCGTGTCCCTCTCCAGCCATACGTGCGACAGCCCTTTGCAGAAAACAATCATCAGCAGACATCCAACCAGGCCAAAGATGGCCCAGAAACCAATGATAGGATCTCCCCAGAAGTGGGCATCATGCCGATCCGCAAAAAAATCGAATACTAGCGCAAACCCCAGATACGCAAAGAAGATCCACTTCATCATCTCCGAGCGTTCACGCAAATAGGTTATCACCTGTGCGATCATGACTTCACCATCAGATTAATAAGGTCAAGGAACAAATCAGGGTAGACGCCGATAACTACCGAAATAGTCGCTGTAATTACCAGTGGTACCACCATAAACAATATCAAAGGCTGCTTCTCCAGGCTTCCGGTAACCCCGGCATCCTGGGGCAACGGTTTGCCGAAAAAGGCCTGGAGGAACACAGGCACAAAGTAACCGGCATTCAAAAGACTACTGACAAGGAGAACACACAGCAGAATCCAATTGTGAATGTCGATAGTGCCCAGAGCGAGATACCATTTGGTTACAAAACCACCCACCGGTGGAATCCCGATCATACCCAGAGACGCGATACCAAATGCCATCATGGTCCAGGGCATGCGATACCCCAGCCCACCCATCTCTTTAATATCCTTTTTACCGCTTGCGACAAAGATGCATCCGGCGGCGAAGAACAGAGTAATCTTGGCGAAGGCGTGATTCGCAATATGGATCAAGCCACCCGTAATGGAGTTGGGTGTCAGCATCGCGACACCAAGAATAATATAGGATAACTGACTTACAGTAGAATACGCCAAGCGTGCTTTAAGGTTGGTTTTCGTCAGCGCAATTACCGACGCCATGAGGATGGTAAACGAGACAAAGTAGGCGGTGAAGAGCCCAAGTCCTGTTTCGCTAAGTACATTTACTCCAAACACGGAGAGCATTACACGGCAGATGGAGAACACACCAACTTTAACCACGACCACCGCATGGAGCAATGCACTAACCGGGGTCGGAGCAACCATCGCATCCGGAAGCCAGTTATGCAGCGGCATGATACCGGCCTTTGCAAAACCGAACAGGCACAGCAGATATGCAACACCGATTGCAACCCGACTCGCTTCAGCAGGAAAGATGCCCTGGACGATATTTGCGGTTTGAAAATCGAGAGTTCCTGCAAGGACATAGATAATCACCATGGCAGGAAGCAGGAACGCCTTGGAGGTGAACATCAGATATACGATGTATTTCTTCGCCCCCCAATATCCCTCTTTATCCTGGTGATGCATGACCAGTGGGTAGGTAAAGATAGAAACGATTTCATAAAACAGATACAGGGTAAAAAGGTTGCCGGCAAACGCTGCACCCATGGCCGCACCAACCGACACGGCATAGCACACGTAAAAACGTGTCTGCGCATGTTCGTCGAGGCCGCGCATGTAACCCACGCAGTACAAACTCGCGAGGATCCACAGAAACGATGCAACCAAGGCAAATATAACCCCGAGTCCATCCAGGTTAAGCATGACCGACACACCAGGGTACAGCTCGAAAAGCGTGTACTTGAGCTGGTTGCCACCCAGAATAGTCGGCAGAAAACTTAAGACCGACACAAAAGTGAGAATGGCACCCAGCGTTGACCAGCTGTCGCGCAGATTCGGCTTCTTCCCGGAAAACATGACCAACAGGCCTGTTATCATGGGGATGAGCATCGTTATTATTATCTTGCTTGTGATTATGGTGTTCATTGCAAGCGCTTTCTCAGGTGGTGTGTTTCAACATATACTTGAAACAGCCGTTACAGTTTACTTTACCCTCATCGACAAATCAGTGTTTCATATCCTGTACTATGGCTGGGTCTTCATCACGGAACCGCCTGTAGACAACTATGATTATACTGACCGCAATTGCTGCTTCCGCTGCTGCAAGACCCATAATAAACAGGGTATAAATCTGTCCCACAGCAGGATTAGGCGCAGTAAAAGTGTTAAACGCCATGAAATTAAGTGCCGCGCCATTCATAAGGAACTCACTTGAGATGAGCATCCCGATCAGAGAGCGGTGCTGAATCATGCCATAGAGCCCGATCACCAACAGAATTGCCGCAATAATCAGATACGTGTTGAGATTATCACTTATAATCATTTGACTGCTCCATCTCTGCCACCGCGCCCAAGGATTATCGATCCGATAATAGCAGTCAAGAGAATGACTGAAATCAGTTCGAAGGCAAGGCAGTACTGCAGCAACAGATTTTCACCCACAAAGTTTATGGACATATCCCCCACGCGTTCGGCTGCGGGTGCAAAACCGGTCTGAGCCAGAACAACGAAAAGAGAAACAAACACCGCCGCGCAGGATCCAACAGCGAGAAGTGCATTGCGACCCTTAAGATTTTTCTCTGCTATCTGGCGCGGGGTATTCCCTAGCATAATTCCCATTGCAATCATGATACAGACCGCCCCCACATAGATCAGCACCTGCATTATCGCAAGGAAGGGGCTGCCCAGATGAAAATACAGACCGGCGATACCGAGCAGAGAGACGGCAAGACCTACAACCGCATGCATCAGCATCTGTGAACGCACAGCCATAAACGCGCCCATAAATGTCAGAATCATGAAGGCGTAAAACAGGGCCTCGGCTACATACCGATATACAATCATACCCGCTCCTCCATCCTCTTAATCAAATCATAGTGAAATTCTTCGCGTGTTGACCCGGCCACCTCATAATCATTGCAGTATTCGAGTGCATCGGTGGGACAGGTCTCCACACATGCACCACAGTGACTGCATTTAGTGTAATCGAGGGTAAACAGCGTCAGCACCTTACCTTTGACTCCTTCCCGCTTCTCCCCCTCGACTACGATGCAGTCAGAAGGGCACTCGCGCATACAGGAACCACAAGTGATGCATTTATGCGTCCCCGATTCAGGGTCTTTGATGAGGTCAATATGCCCACGATAATTCGGGGTTACCTCAACTTTCTGGCGCGGATACTGAACAGTGACAACCGGGGTGAACAAGGCCTTAATTGTCACCTTCATACCGACAATAAGACTCCAGGCCCCCGTAAACAGTTCTGAAAAATAGGCTTTCATAGCTTCACAACCACAACTGTAATAAGAAGATTAACCAGCGAGAACGGGAGCAGGTATTTCCAACACAAGTTCATCAGCTGATCGAAACGGGTTCGAGGGAAAGTCCACCGAATCCAGACGAGGAAGAACATAAACGCGTACGCCTTAAGCAAAAACCAGATTATCCCGGTGTACTCAAAGTATGGCAGGGGAAATCCGGATGAGCCTCCAAGAAAAAACACGGTAGCGATACAGCTTGCAATAAGCATGTGGGTATACTCAGCCATCATAAACAAGCTGAAACCCATGCCGCTGTATTCAGTGTGAAACCCTGCCGTTAGTTCACTCTCTGCTTCGGGAAGATCAAAAGGAGCACGATTTGTCTCTGCAACCATACAAACGAGGTAGATCAGAAACGCAACGGGCTGCAGAAAAATGAACCAGACATTTTGCGCTTCCATAACCCCGCGCAAGCTGAAGGTATTGGTCATAAACACAATCGCCAGCAGAGATAAGAGCATAGGAATTTCATACGCAATACTCTGAGCCACAGCGCGAAATGAACCGAACATGGAGTATTTATTATTGGATGCCCAGCCGCCCATCAGGACAGCTAATACGTTTACCGAGGCAATAGCCAACATAAACAACAGTCCCACATTGAGATCGAAGGCCTGAATGCGATCACTGAAAGGGATAACCAGCAGCGGAAGGAATACGGGCGCAAAAGAGAGGATGGGCGCCAGCATAAATAACGGCTTATCTGCTTTGGCCGGAATAATCAGCTGCTTGGCCATGAGCTTGATGCCATCAGCAACCAGCTGGAGAATACCGTGGAAACCTACCTCCATGGGGCCTGTACGGCGCTGGTAATGACCGGCCAGCTTTCGTTCCATATAGCCCATAACCAGTGCATTGCCGAATATAAGCACTGCAGCGCCGATTACGGCCATAATGATCCTGAGTATTTCTGGTGCAAATGCGTTTAAAGTTTCCATATCGACTACCTGTCAATCTCGGGGATAACAAGGTCAAGCGCACCCATACAAGTAACAACGTCAGCAATCATCATCCCCTTACACAGCTCAGGAACAACACTGAGATTGCTGTATGATGGTGTTCTAACCTTGATTCTATACGGGGTATCGCTGCCATCGGATACAAGATAGTAGGACAACTCTCCACGCGGCGCCTCGACAGAACAGTTGTAGTCACCCTGTGGCAACTTCAATTTTTTAGGCACCTTGGGAGCCATTACTTCGCCGTCCGGCAGTTTATCCAGTGCCTGTTCGACGATTCGCAGGCTTTGCTCCATCTCGCGAAAACGCACATTGAATGCCGCCCAGGCATCGCCCTTCTTCTCTGTGGGGATCTCAAAGTCAAATTCAGAATACACCGAATAAGGCTCGGCTTTGCGCAAGTCATACTCCACCCCGGTAGCACGCAATAGCGGCCCGGTAACGCCGAAGCGGGCACAGAGCTCAGGGGTATACTCTCCCACATTCTGCATACGTTTCTGCACGATGACGTTGCCATTAACCAGGTCTTCATACATGGGGAAGCGGCTGCGTAGACGTTCGATAAAGGCGCGGGCGCGTTCGATGAACTTATCATCGATATCCTTGCATACACCTCCGACACGGCTGTAACAATATGTCAGACGCGATCCGCACACATCTTCAAGCATATCCAGAATGTGCTCGCGGTCGTCAAATGTGTACATGATAGGGGTAAATGCGCCCAGGTCGAGGAGATAGGCACCGTACCAGAGCAGATGGCTCTGAATGCGATTCAACTCACTGGTTATAACCCGGATATACTCGGCGCGCTTCGGCACCTCGATCCCAGCCGCACGCTCCAGCAGCATCGCATACCCCTGATTATAAATAAGTGCGCCCAGGTAATCCATGCGCGCTACATTTGGCATGAAAGCCTTGGCGGGCTTGAACTCGCCCATACGTTCGTGACAACGATGCACATAGCCTAATACAGGTTGTGGATCAAGGACGTACTCCCCATCCATTTCCAACAGTATTCGCAGCACCCCGTGGGTACTGGGATGCTGAGGACCCATATTAAGGACGAAGTGATGTTGTCTTTCGTCTTCAAAAACATCTACGTTCATAACAATCAGCTCAGCTCCGCCTAGTTGGAGGCTTGTGGTTTAGCTGCCTTTTTATCTGCGGCAGCGGGGTTTTTTTTCTCGGCAGGTGCGGCTTTATCCTCTTCAGACTCCGGAGCCTTACGCCGCAGATCCGCAAGATCCTTGAGCTTCTTTTCATCCTTGAGAAGTGGCTTCAGATCAACATCCTCCTCCGCAAGAATCAAAGGCTCTAAATTGGGATGTCCTGCAAACACAACACCGTAAAAGTCCCTCACTTCGCGTTCATGCCAGTTAGCGCCGGTGTAGACATCGCATATAGTCGGCACCGAACCATCATCAGCAACCGCAATTCGCACCATAACCCGACAGCGCTCTGCACCGACAATGGCGAACTGGTAAACCACCTCAATGGCCGGCTTTGCGTGAACGGCTGTAACCGAAACAAGATAAAAGCCTTCGGTCAGCATGAGCTCGGCAAAAGGGTGGATATTTTGTGCATCCAGCTTGATATCGTAATCGTATCCGCACTGGAAATAGTCCGTATCTTCAACTTCTGCGCCAACACCGAGCCATTTATTCTTCAACGCTTTAATATCCATGGTGCATCAGGCTCCCTTCGGCATTCTGTTCTGCGGGAACGGATTGCGCGTACCGGCAATCTTCTCCTGCAGCTGGAGGATCCCCTCAATCAACGCCTCAGGCCGAGGAGGGCAACCAGGAACATAGACATCCACCGGAATAAGCTTATCCACCCCAAGCACTACATCGTAGTTGGCTTCAACATCAAAAGGCCCACCGGAGACAGCGCAGTTGCCCAGCGCTATCACATAGCGCGGTGCCGGCATCTGCTCATACAACGTCAGCAGCACCGGGGCCAGTTTTTTGTTAACTGTGCCCGCCACGATCATCAAGTCGGACTGGCGGGGTGAAGGACGGAAAACCTCGGCTCCAAAGCGGGAGATATCGAAGCGAGCCATACCGCAAACCATCATTTCAATAGCACAGCAGGCAATCCCGAATGTCATCGGCCAGAGTGAATTGGCACGACACATATTGAGAACCTTATCGGCCAGTTCCAACTGAATAAGGCCCGCCTCTTCGCCCGCACGCATGCCATCTGCACGTCCGTGCTCGCTCCGCTCTCGACACTCCCTTGCGTAGGAGTGAACCCTTAATAAACTTTTCTTCTGCTCGGCCACGTAAAGACTCCCTTGACCCAGGCGTAAACAATCGCCAGAGACAAAATACCCACAAATATAAATATCTCGGAAATACCCCGTGCTGCTGAAATCTTGTCAAATGCAGTTGCAGCGGGGAACAGAAACAGAACGTCGACATCAAATGCAAGGAAGATCAACGCATACAGATAGTAGGAGATGTCGAAACGGACATTCCACGCGGTGTCATAGGTGTCCATCCCGCATTCATACGTCTCATACGTTTTACTGTATCCGCCCCTTGGTGCTATCAGACGCGAAATCACCAGCATACCAAGGGCACTGGCAATGCCAACGGTCAGAAACACCAGAACATACATGTAATCGACCAGATAGTGTTCGATCATACCCTCTTGCCTCCCTCAATGGGATTACACCCTGCCATCCGCGCAGCGTGCGACTAATAAATACGCCAAGTAAAACCACCGGCATCCACACAACGCCAGTGTACTCCTGCATCGCTGAGGCCCGCACACAGCGGGTACACCATCGACCTGCACCTTGTATCGAAATGGTAAAACATTGTCAAGATCATAATAAGCGCAAAAACGCACTTACGACTACGCATTTCCTCAAGGCCCTGTAATCACAGGATATTACTCACGGTTGTTTCAGCGGTAGATAGCGCAAACCTTTGGATACTGTATACAATTTACATACGGTATTTCGCTTCATTTACAATACACACGGGTGTGAAACCAGCATTTTCATAACTCTGTTTTACTATGCCTGACTTCTGTGCAGCATGCCGTGCAGTCCTGATTTGATTTGACTTTACCCCCCGCGCATGGTACGCACGGAACCTTATAAAATTTGCTGGCTAAGCGCCCTTTCCCGTCATTGCTTTACTAAAATACAATCAACTTCGGTACCCGTGTCCGGTAAACACTCGCGGCACGCAGAGCCTGAAGCACAGAGGACATCAAAATGCGTAACAATATTGTTCACATTGGTGCGGGCAAACTCACTTACGAAATCCGCGCAATTGTTGATATTGCGGAAAAGCTCGCTCAACTCGGCATCAAAACCAATATGGAAAACATCGGTGACCCCATCGCCAAAGGGGAAAAAATCCCCGACTGGATGAAACAGATTGTCGCCGACCTCGCTATGCAGGACTGCTCCTACGGTTACTGCGCTACCAAAGGTGTTCTGGAAACACGTGAATTTCTCGCCGAGCGCACCAACAGCCGCGGCAAAGTACAGATAACTTCTGATGACGTTGTGTTCTTCAACGGACTCGGGGACGCAATCCAGAAGGTGTACGGCTTCTTAAAGCGTGAAGCACGCGTCATCGGCCCTTCTCCCACCTATTCCACACACTCCTCGGGTGAAGCGGCTCATGCAGGTCAGGCACCGGTTTCCTACCGTCTTGATCCGGATAACTACTGGTACCCGGATCTCGACGATCTGCGCCTCTCGATCAAGTACAATCCCGCTATCTGCGGCCTTCTGATTATCAACCCGGACAACCCCACCGGCGCGGTGTATCCAGAGCGGATCCTGGTAGAGATGCTCGAACTGGCGCGCAAATACGATCTTTTTGTAATCTGCGATGAGATATACCATAACATCATCTACAATGGGGAATCTACGCGTCCGATATCCGATTTGATCGGTGATATCCCCGCCATCGCCATGAAGGGGATCAGCAAAGATCTCCCCTGGCCAGGGTCGCGCTGTGGCTGGATTGAGATATACAATCGGGATAAAGACCCGATGTTTGAGCAGTATATTCAGTCCATCGTCAACTCCAAGATGGTGGAGGTCTGCTCCACAACCCTGCCACAGAAGGCGATTCCCAAAATCCTCAGCCATGAACAGTACCCTGTGTATCTGGAGGAGCGTACATCCCGATATGAGAAGTTCTCCAACATCGCATATGACATTCTCAAGGACGTTCCCGGCATCAAGGTCAATCGTGCCAACGGAGCGTTCTATATGAGTATTGCGTTCAAACGTGATCTTCTCAAAGCCGATGGCACCCTGCCCATAGAGAATGCCGAGGTACAGAGCATGATCGAAACTCTGGTCGCGGATCCGGCCACTTCGCCGGATAAGCGTTTTGTGTACTACCTCCTCGCCTCTACCGGGATATGCACCGTACCTTTGAGCTCGTTTTCCACTGCAGAGCAGGGGTTTCGTATTACCCTACTTGAGCGGGATGAAAAAGAGTTTACCCACGTCTTCAAGACTATTGCGAAGAGTATTAACGCCTATCTGAAGTCCGAATCCTGACCAAACCGGCTTAATAGAGCCAAGGAGCCCCACTACATGCACGCACCAGAGATTGATCTTGACCACGCAGCACAAACCATTGACACCATTCGTCTGCTCTCCGCCGATGCGGTAGAGCAGGCTAACTCCGGCCATCCCGGCACCCCCATGGAGGGAGCACCGCTGGCCTACCTGCTCTACACCAGGCACATGCGGCATAATCCGGCTAATCCGGACTGGCCCGGACGCGATCGCTTTATTCTTTCGTGCGGACACGGTTCCATGCTCCTGTACAGCACTCTGCACCTGAGTGGCTACGATGTAAGCCTTGATGATCTCAAGCAATTCCGCCAGTTCGGGAGCAAAACCCCGGGGCACCCGGAATTCGGCCACACCCCCGGCGTCGAAACCACTACCGGCCCCCTGGGACAGGGGATCGCTGTGGGAACCGGCATGGGGATGGGCGCGAAGTTCCTCGCGGACAAGGTGGATTCGGAGCTGTTCAACTATAATATATACGCCCTGTGTTCCGATGGAGACATGATGGAAGGGGTGTCCGCCGAAGCTGCTTCCCTTGCCGGACACCTGCAATTGGGGAACCTCATATACATCTATCTCGACAACAAAATCTCCATCGAGGGGGATACATCTCTCGCATTCAGTGAAGAGGTTGCCACGCGCTACCTCGCCTACGGCTGGCATGTGGAACGCGTCACTGGAGAGAATCTGCTTGAAGTGGATGCCGCGATTGAGCGTGCGAAAATCGATCCGCGCCCCTCCATGATTATTGCGCGCACCAATATCGGCCAGGGTTCCCCCAACAAGCAGGGTACTGCAGCCGCCCATGGCGCGCCTCTCGGTGCCGAAGAACTGAAGCTCACCAAAGCAGCACTGGGGTACGATCCTGAAGCCACATTTGCAGTACCGGATGCCGTATATAGCCACATGGCTGAGATTAAGAGCAGAGGGGCACAGCAGGAGCAGGAGTGGGAGCAGGCGTGCGCGGCCAAAGCAAAGAGTAACCCGGCGCTACAGGACTGGCTTGCGGACAAGCCTCTCAACCCTGCCGAGCTTGACATCCTCCTCCCCGCGTTTGAAGAAGGACAGAGTCTCGCCACCCGCGCTGCAAGCGGCAAAACCCTCAACTCCCTTGCACAAGGGTTGCCGCTCCTTCTTGGCGGCTCAGCCGACCTCGCTCCGTCCAACAACACCCACCTTAACGGTGCAGATGAATTCCGTCCCGGTCATGCGGGACGCAACATCCACTTCGGCATCCGCGAGCACGCCATGGGGTCGATCCTCAACGGCCTGTGCCATACGCGCGGGTTGCTGCCGTTTGGCGCCACATTCATGATTTTCTCCGACTACATGCGCCCCCCCATGCGCATGGCGGCCCTGATGGGTCTGGCACCGGTATATGTGTTCACCCACGACTCCATCGGTGTCGGGGAGGATGGCCCCACGCACCAACCCGTGGAACAACTGTGCGGGCTGCGCAGTGTTCCGAACCTCACCGTTATCCGGCCGTGCGATGCCAACGAAACCGCGCAGGCCTGGAAAGCAGCCCTGCTGAAGCGTACCGGGCCCACCGCTCTGGTTTTCACGCGTCAGGGACTGCCTACTCTCGATCGGAGCAGATACGCGAAGGCAGAGCTGCTTGAGCGTGGCGCATACATTCTCGCTAAGGAACAGGGCGATCTGAAGCTGATTCTCATCGCAAGTGGTTCCGAGGTACAACACGCACTCGCCGCCAGGGAAACTCTGGAACAGGATGGTATTGGCACACGCGTGGTCTCATTCCCCTCGTGGGAAATATTCGAGCAGCAGGATGCGGCCTATCGCGAAGAGGTACTGCCGCAGGCGTGCCGCAAACGTCTTGCCATAGAGGCCGCTGCACCCATGGGGTGGGAGCGCTATGTGGGCATTGACGGTGCGGTAGTAGGCATGAACGGTTTCGGTGCCAGCGCCCCCGGCGGAGAACTCATGCAGCACTTTGGCTTTACCAGCGATAACGTCATTGTTCAGGCGCGCCAACTGCTACAGCGTTAGAATTCGTAAACGCGATACTGGCGAAACAAAAACGCCTGCCTCCTCATTGTGCGCAAGAGGAAGCAGGCGTTTTTAGTGCTTACGTTAGATCAAGTAATGGAGCCCTGACTATCGTCCCCCTTCTCAGCGCCTGCACCATTATTCTGCTTCATATTTTCATTGTTCAGCGCCCGTAGTTTCTGATTTCCCATCGGCAGGAGAATACTTACCGTAGTGCCTTCACCGGGCTTGCTGGTAAAGCGAATCATGCCTTCATGGGCTTCTACAATCTTCTGACAGATAGCTAGTCCCAGTCCTGTACCTTCGCTCTTGGTGCTGTAAAAAGGTTCCAGAACACGGCCTACAATCTCTTCCTGCATTCCCGCGCCCCTATCCCTTATTAATATCTTCGCCATATCCGCCTCGCGCGTAACTACGGTACCAATTGTGCCACCTTTCTCCATGGCTTCCTGGGCATTCTGATACAGATTATTGAACACCTGGCGCATCAATTCCGGATCAGCCATGATGAAAAGGCGTTTCTCGCCGCTAAAGGCAAAGTCTATTTTTTCAAATCCAGGATGGTCGCTGAGTTCCGCACCGATCTCTTCAAGATACCGGACCAGATTTATCTTGCGGATAGAGGGCTCCCAGCGCTTGGAAAATGCGAGCATCTGAGTCACCGTATGCTCAATCCGATCAGCTAAAGCGAGCATTTCCCCCAGAACCATCTCTTGGGATGAGCTAAGTTCATTCTGCTTGAGGAGCAACTGCACCCCCCCGCTGATCCCGGTAAGAGGATTGCGCACATCATGCGCCACCGATGCAGCCATCTGGCCGATGGCTGCAAGACGTTCATGATGCGCCACCTTCTCATGCATCTCCTTGAGTTCCGATATATCACGCATGGTCCACAACAGCATCGGCTCGGAAGTTTCCTCCATGGGGCACCCACGCATATGTACGGGCAATTCGGTTCCATCCGCTTTAAGCGCGCTTGCTTCACAACCGGCGGTAAAACAATGGCATGACACGGTATCTCCCGCAGACATATGGTGTTTCATGCGCTCCTGGTATGGACCTGCCATTAACTCGAAAACTTTCATCCCCGGCACACTGGTACAGTCGTATCCCAGAAGCGACTCAATCGCACGGTTACAGGTTTTTATCGTACCATCCAGAGAGGAGGTCAGTATAATATCAGGGGTTGTGTCCAATAACAGGCGTGTTCTCGCCCTGCTGCGCTCCAGCTTCGCGGTAATACCGTCTTTGAACTCAATCTGCGAACTGATGCGCTCGAGCATAAGGTCAAATTCGCGCGCTAAAATTCCGATCTCATCTGTCCCCTTCAGTTCCGGCGGCAGTTCTACCCATTCAGGTTCATGCCTGATTTTTTGCACACTTGAGGTGAGATCGCGCAACGGTTTAATCACAAAACGGTGCATAATCACGAGCATGAACAGCAACACTATGGTGCCTGCAATAAGGTTCCCCTGCACATTACGCAGTAGCGCCTTTTCCCCCTGCTGCATCAAAGTTCGCTCCATGCTTACCTGAGCTACTGCCACAGGCTTGTCCCACAGATCAAACAGGGCAATGTACCCGCACAGGCAACCCTCATTGCTCTCCTCTGGAGCACAAAACACCTTCCCGCTGCGCAAAGGATCAAGACTGTCTTTCCCGAGCCGAAGCTGCGCATCTTCCCATGGCATGAATTCCACTTTTTCACGCATATGCCTGTTTATATTTTCCGCTACTTCGCCACAGAGCATACGCCCCATTATTATGCGTCCGCGTATATCTCCTGCTGCGGAGCTGCGCAATACAGGACGCGCGGCCACAATCATCACCCCCTGCTTGAGTTTTATCAACCCGGTCGCCGAATCCTCTACCCCTTCTATCTTCAGAAATGGCTCCTCCTCCAGATCCCATTGGGAGCGGGACCAAAATTCATCCTCCGCAAAAGGCTTACCTGTTTCAAGGTTGTAGAACGCATGCCACACCTTTTCGCCTGCATTGTTCATATAGTGGATGAGGTTCAGATTGTTGTTGCGAAAAGTGGTAAACGGAAGATTGGACTCAATATACGCAGGATCGCGCGTTTGAATAAATTCATAGGTGTCGTCCCACGCCGCCCAGTCATAGCAGAAGGTATCCAGTTCATGGATCTGATAGCCCAGCAGTTCGCGTACATGGAGGGCCTGCTCGCGCATCAGACGCTGCTCCTGCTCCTGATAACTGGGGAGAATCTCGCGCTGCTGGATATAGTAGTGGAGCCATCCCCACACCAGCATTCCCACCAGTACGGTTAATATCAATTTCACCTGTATACTAAGCTTCATATATATGCTTTTTCAACCAATCGAAAGAACGCTCTATCCCGCTAGTTAACTTCGCCCGCTTTTTAAAATTTTATTTTACCATAAAGAAACACATCAGCTATTCCCGGCCGCCCCATAAACTGCTGAAATCAGGACGGTCATAATTTTTGCTTTCGTAAACAAATGCCAATATCATCTTCAGGCGGTACATGTATACAGTAGAGGTTATTCGGCATCG
>Ga0136557_1000104_pt1 | contig 68097 bp, 66 predicted proteins | sample AntRauTorckE6832_FD_104796 | JGI IMG/M metagenome (GOLD analysis project Ga0136557, IMG submission 104796) | Saline lake microbial communities from Rauer Islands, Antarctica - Metagenome Torckler E6 #832 | ecosystem: Environmental > Aquatic > Non-marine Saline and Alkaline > Saline | place...
CTCCATCGCCATCGAGGACGAGGAGTTCGAGGACATGGACATCACCGAGGCGGACAAACGCGAGATCATCGAGCTCTCCAACCGCGAGGACATCTACGACGCGATGGTCGAGTCCATCGCCCCCGCCATCTACGGCTACGAGGAGGAGAAGCTCGCGATGATCCTCCAGCTGTTCTCCGGGGTCACCAAACACCTCCCCGACGGCTCGCGGATTCGCGGCGACCTGCATATGCTTCTTATTGGCGACCCAGGTACTGGAAAAAGCCAGATGATCAGCTATGTCGAGAATATTGCGCCGAGATCAGTGTATACGTCTGGGAAGGGATCATCCGCTGCGGGCCTCACGGCCGCAGCTGTAAGAGACGACTTCGGCGACGGCCAGCAGTGGTCGCTCGAAGCCGGCGCGCTCGTGCTGGCCGACAAGGGGATCGCCGCCGTCGACGAGCTGGACAAAATGGATTCGTCGGACCGCTCGGCGATGCACGAGGGGCTCGAACAGCAGAAGATCTCCGTCTCGAAGGCGGGGATCAACGCGACGCTGAAGGCGCGGTGTTCGCTGCTGGGCGCCGCGAACCCCAAGTACGGCCGGTTCGACCAGTACGAGCCGATCGGCGAGCAGATCGACCTCGAACCCGCGCTCATCTCGCGGTTCGACCTGATCTTCACGGTGACGGACAGCCCGGACCCCGAACACGACTCCCGGCTGGCGAAACACATCATCAAGACGAACTACGCGGGCGAGCTCAACACGCAGCGCGAGGAGCTGGCGAGCTCGGAGTTCACCCCGGACCAGGTCGCGGAGGTGACGCAGGAGGTCGCCCCGGAGATCGACGCCGAGCTGCTCCGGAAGTACATCGCCCACGCGAAGCGGTCCTGTTACCCGACGATGACCGAGGAGGCGAAGGAGCTGATCGAGGAGTTCTACGTCGACCTGCGCTCGAAGGGCGCCGACGAGGACGCGCCGGTGCCCGTCACCGCCCGGAAGCTGGAGGCGATGGTGCGGCTCTCGGAGGCGAGCGCGCGGGTGCGGCTCTCGGACACCGTCGAGCGCGAGGACGCGGACCGCGCGACCGACATCGTCGAGTCCTGTCTCAAGGACATCGGCGTCGACCCCGAGACGGGGCAGTTCGACGCCGACGTGGTGGAGACGGGGACCTCCAAGAGCCAGCGCGACCGCATCAAGAACATCAAGGGCCTCATCGCGGACATCGAGGAAGAGTTCGAGGAGGGCGCCCCCGTCGATGAGGTGCTCGACCGCGCCGGCGAGATCGGGATGGACCCGGGGAAAGCGGAGGGCGAGATCGAGAAGCTCCGCACGAAGGGCGAAGTGTACGAGCCCAAACAGGGGCACCTGCGGACGACGTAAATGGACCGCATCTCCGCGATACGGAACGTCGAGGACGCGCTCCGCGCGTTCGAGAACGGCGAGGCCGACCTCGCCGACACGGAGCGGCGCGTGGCGACGGTGCTCCGTACCTACGCCACGGAGTTCGACGGCGACGACGACGTGTTCCGCGCGGTCGGCGAGGAGCCGGCCGACGGCCGGGTCGTCGTGGCGCCCTCGGCGCCGGCGGCGCGCGAGCGCGTGCTCGCGCTCTCGATCGACGCGACCGAGGCGAGTGCATCCGGAGATCTGACAGACCTAGAAAACGACGCAGTCCCCGAGTTTCAGGTCGAACGAGTCGGGGATCCGGAGTAGTTCGGAAGCGATAAGTTCACTCCTCGATCAGCCGCGTTCGTGCTGCTGATCGTGACGTATTCGGAGGCGGCCCGCACCGGCCTCCGAAATCTGTGTCGACGCCACGAAGAGCCCGTCGTCCGCCGGTTCGGGCGGGCGGCGCTGCTCGAGGCGACGGAGTACGCCGCCTTCCTCGCCGTACGGCTCCGAGAGACGCACGGCGGGGACGTTCAGATCGAGCGGACGGAGCCGTTCAACGAGTTCGTCGCGCTCGACGAGTCGGTCCGCGGGGCCGCACGGGCGTACGCGAACCGGGAGACTGCGGCGACGCCGTACGCCGCGTTCGCGGCCGGAACGGAGCATCCGGACCCCGAGCGGCTGAAGGGCGAGGAGCTGTGACCGGCGCACCGGAGCCGCGAGATCACCCGGTTCCGGCGCCCGCGACGGTTCTCGGCCGGGTTCCCACCGGGACCAGCCTTCGACGGGAGCTCGCGGCGGCGGCGCGGTCCCGTGGATACACGTCGTCCGTGAGAGACGAGTGCCGGCGGCTCCGCGAGGAGATCGAGTCGATCGAGGTCGGCGCCGTCGATCTCGCCGCGGCGCGTCGACGGGTCGCGGCGGCGAGCGGTGAGGAGGAGCGGTTGAAAGAGCGGGTGGCGGCGCTCCGCGGCGACGTTCGGGCCCGACGGGCCGTGGAGGCCGAGACGGAGGAGGCGCTGGCCGACCTCGAGACCGCCGCGGCCGAGCTCTCGAACGCGCAGACCGAACGGATCGCGGCGGAACAGGCGCTCGAACGAGCTCGCGAGCGGGCCGCCGCCGCCCGCGACGAGCGCGAGCGACGCCTCGAACTCCGGGACCGACTGGGGAACCGCCGGCGGGAGGCGCGTCGCGGACTCGTGGCCGACGTGTACCCGGCGTTCCGCGGCGCGCTCGCTGCGGTCCCCGGCGTCAGACCGGCGACCGCCGGCGCGAGCGCGTCGGAGTACGACGGCCCGCCGCTCGCCGCGTCGATCGCCGCGGTGCGGCTCGCCGACCTCGACGCGCCGGTCACGCTCGGGGCCGAGGCCGCACACTGGCTCGCCGTTCGCGGAGCGCGGGCCCCGGAGGCGGTGCTCGACGCGCCGGTCGTTCGGTCGGACGCCGAGCGCGACACCTGATCGGCTCGGCCCCGGGCCGACGTTTACGTCGGATGCCGAAACAGCCGCCGTATGGATCTCTCGTGGACCGTCGACCGGGCGGGCGACGCCTCGCTGGTGCGCTGTCGGGTGCACAACGACGACGCCGTCTCCCGTCGCGTGCGGATCGAGAGCCGGTTCGACGCCCCGGTGCTTCCGCCGCGGCGGGCCGGCGTGCCGGAGGACGGCTGGGACGCCACTGGGGTGACACTTCGGATCGGCCCGGGCGAGCGACGCGGATTCGGCTTCGCCGCGCCGTCCCCGCCCGTCGAGCCCCCGGTGACCGTCGCGAGCGTCGAGCCCGTCGACTCGGACGAACCCGCCCGCGAGGGTGGCGGTTTCGCCGGCGACGAGGACGCCGGCCCGACGGCGGCCGACGCGCTCCGCGAGCTCGGCGATCATCGCCCGCCGCGGGCCGCCGTCGACGGGGGACGCGGGGTCGACGGGATTCGCACGCTCAAGCGGGCTCGCGAGGCCGACGACCCCCGAGACGAAGATCTCGCAGTCGCCGCTCCCTGTGACTCGGACGGCGGATGCCGCGACGCGGGAAGCGGCGCAGGCGAACGGGGGCGAGCGGCTCCGGAGGCGGTCGACGAGTGGTTCGCCGCGATCGAGGCCCGGATCGACCGAGCGGAGCGGCTGACGGACGCCGACGTGGAAACGGCGACGGCGGTCGTCGCGGACGCCGGCGGCGTCGACGCGCTCGCCGACCTCGACGAACGCGTCGCGAAGGACGCCGAGCGCCTCCGAGCGGTGAGCGAGCGTGCGGCGTCCCTCGCGGAGCGCGCGGCGGCGACCGACGTCCCGGTCGGCGCGCTGGATCGATTCGCGTGATCCTCGCCGTTGCCGGCGGGAAGGGCGGTGTCGGAAAGACGACGGTCGCGTACAACCTCGCCGCGGCGCTCGGCGCAGTCGTGGTCGACGCCGACCTCGGCATGGCCGACCTCCCCGGGGGCCGCGGCCCGGACCTCCACGACGTGCTCGCCGGACGAGCCGATCCGACGGAGACGGTGCGCGCGGGGTCGGTCGACGTGGTCCCGTGCGGGCGGACGCTCGGCGGCGCCCGCGCCTGCGACCTGTCGGCGCTGGGGGACGCGATGGCGGCGATCGAACGGGAGCGCGGCACCGTCGTCCTCGATTGCCCGGCCGGCAGGCGGGCGGACGCGGGCGTCCCCCTGGCGGTGGCAGACGCGTGCGTGCTGGTTGTCTCCCCGCGGGCGTTCGCGCTGGCCGACGCGATCCGGACGCGGGAGCTCGCCCGCGAACTCGACGCCGGACTCGTCGGCTGCGCCGTCAACCGTGTGACCGAGGAGCCGCCGACGGACGCCATCGCCGACGCGCTCGGCGCGCCCGCGGCGGTGGTCCCAGCGGACCCGCGCGTCGGTCGCTCCGTCGCCGCGGAGCGACCCGTCGTCGACGCCGCGCCCGAAAGCGACGCGGCGGGAGCGATTCGGGAACTGGCCGAGCGGGTTCCCCGCTGACGGGCGACGGAGCGCGGGACATCAGGTCACTTTATTCGGTCCGGAACGGAGTCGGAGCCATGCTCACCGTCGCGTTCCTCGTCGGCGTCGCCGTCCTCGCCGTCCTCGCGGTCGAGGTCGGCCCCCTGTACGTCGCCGATCGCTTCCGCGACCTCCGCGAGCCGACGCCCGAGGAACGGGAGCGACTCGCCGCGCTCAGCGAGACCGCCGGTCTCGACGTCGATCGGACCGCGATCGAGACCGCGACGGCGGACGACCGCGGATCGGAGATCGGACGGGTCGACGTCGCCGTCCGCGGGCCCCCTCGCAGGCGGGTCCTCTTCCTCACGGAGAGCGTGCTCGACGGCCTCGACGAGGACACCGCGATCGGACTCCTGGCGGCCGAGGCGGGGCGAGTCGAGACGTACTACGGGGAGTTCCGCGCGGTCGCGATCGCGGCGGTGCTCGCGATCCTGGCGGCGATCGTGACGGTCGCGGTCCCGTTTCAGACCGGCTTCGCCTCGCTCGTCGCCGTCGGACTCGCCGCGTTCTGGGTCGGACGGCGTGTGCAGTACGCGGCCGACGACCGCGCCGCGGACGCGGTCGGTGCGGGACGAGTCGCCGACGCCTTCGAGCGCGTCGCGACGATCCGGGGGGTCGAGCCAGAGACGGGAGACTGGTCGACGTGGTTCGAGGTCCAGCCGCCGCTCGGCGATCGGATCGCCGCGCTCCGAGAGCGGGCTGAAAACGAGCGCTGAGGGGTCGCCGTCGTCTTACTCGGAGACCCGGACGACGACCTCGTCGGGGCCGACGCGCACGTCGTACTCGTCGACGGCGAACGAGAGGTCGACCCCGCTGTCGGGGTGGTGCGCGACGAGCGCGTCGAGCGCGTCGGGGTCGACGTGATCATATAGGACGACGCCCGCGTCGTCGGCGAGCGCGCCGGGCTCGACGCCGGTGAGGTCGGCGATCGCCTCGACGATCGCGATACTTGGCGTTCGGTCCTCACAGCGGTGGGAAACGCGAATGACCTCAGAAAGAGAACCGGTGTCGGAGTCGCTCGTCGGCGCACTGCTCATAGCGGTCCCGAGAATCGGTCGGTATTTAACCCTTTATTTTTCTAAATCAAATCTGATAATTCGGCCGCGCGGACGGGTTCGACCGTGGAAAGCGAAGCGGCTCCGTGGGCGGGCGGCGAAACCGCTCGGCTCGGCGGCGACGTGCCGGAACCGTTACCAACCAGCCACACGCCTATGGAGACAACTCGAATGCGACTCCCGGAACGACAGCTCGCGGTCCTCGAAGCCGCGAGCGCGACGGACGAACGGACGATAGACGAGATCGCGGCGGAGACGGGGCTGAAGCCCGAGACGGTCACCGGCGCCGCCTTCGACCTCCGCGACGAGGGGCTCGTGTCCCTCGCGGAGACCGCCGCCGAGACGCTCGATCTCACCGACGAGGGGCGACGGTACGTGGACGACGGCCTCCCGGAGGCGCGGCTCTACCGGGCCGCCCTCGCGCTCGACGCCGATGAGGAGCCGGTCCCGATGGGCCAGGTCATCGGCGAGGCCGACCTCGACGGCCCCGAGGTCGACATCGCCCTGTCGAACTTCGCGCGGAAGGGGTTCGGGTCGATCGACGCCGGCGAACTGACGATCGACGGCGACGCCGACCCCGACGCCGACCCGGAGGCGAGCGCGCTCGCGGCGCTCGCCGACGGTGACCGCCCCGCGGTCGACGACGGGACTATCGAGCAGCTGGACTCCCGCGGCCTCGTCGACCGCGGCGAATCGGTCACCCGGTCGGTAACGCTGACGGACGACGGCGTCGACGCCCTGATGACGGGCGTGGAGGCGACCGAGACCGTCTCGGAGCTCACGCCGGAGCTGCTCGCCAGCGGTGAGTGGCGCGACGTGGAATTCGCCGAGTACAACGTCGAGGCCGACGCGCCGACGACGCGGGGCGGCCGGAAACACGTTCTCCGCCGGACCGCCGACCGCGTGAAGGACGTCCTCGTCGGCATGGGGTTCCAGGAGATGGAAGGCCCCCACGCCGACAGCGACTTCTGGATCAACGACTGCCTGTTCATGCCGCAGGACCACCCGGCGCGGACTCACTGGGACCGGTTCGCGCTCGACGTCGACCCGATGGAGGAGATTCCGGAGGAGCTGATCCGCCGGGTCGAGTCGGCCCACCGAGAGGGGTGGGGAGAGGACGGCGACGGCTACCACTCGCCGTGGTCCGAGGAGTTCGCCCGCGAGGTCGCGCTTCGGGGCCACACCACCTCGCTGTCGATGCGGTACCTCTCGGGGATCGCGGGCGCCGAACTGGAGCCGCCCCAGCGCTACTTCTCCGTCGAGAAGGTGTACCGCAACGACACGCTGGACCCGACGCACCTGCTCGAGTTCTTCCAGATCGAGGGGTGGGTGATGGCCGAGGACCTCTCCGTGCGCGACCTGATGGGCACCTTCGAGGAGTTCTACCGCCAGTTCGGCATCACGGACATCCGGTTCAAGCCGCACTACAACCCCTACACCGAGCCCTCCTTCGAGCTGTTCGGCGAGCACCCGGAGACGGGCGAGGAGATCGAGATCGGAAACTCCGGCGTGTTCCGCGAGGAAGTCACCGGGCCGCTCGGCGTCGACTGCGACGTGATGGCGTGGGGGCTCGCCCTCGAACGGTTGGCCATGCTCACCACCGGAGCGGAGGACATCCGCGATCTCCACGGCACGCTGGCCGACATCGAGTTCCTGCGGAACGCAGAGGTGAGCTACTGATGCCCGTCGTCGACATCGACGCCGACGAGCTGCGCGGGCTCACCGGCCGCACCGACACGACCGACGAGGAGTTCAAGGAGGACCTGTTCGGGCTCGGCCTGGAGTTCGAGGGCGAGACCGACGACGGGCTCCTCCAGTTCGAGTTCGCGCCCGACCGGCTCGACCGCCTCTCCGTTGAGGGCGTCGCGCGCTCGCTGCGCTATCACTACGGCGACGACCGGGGCGTCTACGTCCCCGAGACGAACGACCCCGAGTGGACGATCGAGGTCGACGAGTCCGTCCCGGACGAGCGCCCGTACGTCACGGGCGCGGTCATTCGGGGCGTCGACCTCGACGAGGGCGCGCTCGACTCGCTGATCCAGCTCCAGGAGAAGCTGCACGCGACGATGGGTCGCGGCCGCGCGAAGGGCGCGATCGGGATCCACGACCTCGCGATGCTCAAAGGCGCGCCGCTCCAGGAGGGCGCCGAGCCGTCGATCACGTACCGCGGCGTCGACCCCGACGGCGACACGTTCGTCCCGCTGGACGCGAACGACGAGTTGACGCCGGCCGCGGTGCTCGACGAGCACGACACCGGCCGGACGTACGCCGACCTCGTCGAGGATCTCGACCGCTACCCCGCGATCTACGACGAGCTGGGGCTCTTCTCGTTCCCGCCCGTCATCAACGGGAAGCGGACCGAGGTGACGACGGGCTCCCGCGAGCTGTTCGTCGAGCTCACCGGCACCGACCAGTGGACGATCGACCGGATGTGTACCATCATCTGTTACGCGCTCTCCGCCCGCGGCGCGACGATCGAGGAGGTCGAGGTGAACTACGCGAGCGGCGCGACCGCCCCGGACGAGTACGGCCCGGAGCTGATCCGACCGAACCTCGATACCGACGAGAAGGCCGTCAGCCACGACCGCGTCGAGACGCTGCTCGGGGTCGAGTTCGAGCCCGAGGAGGTCGTCGACTGCTTCGAGCGCGCCGGGCTCGACGCCTCCTACGCCCTCGACGGGGACGTGACCTACGAGGTGTCGATTCCGCCGTACCGCGTCGACGTGCTCCACCCGCTCGACCTGGTCGACGACGTGGGGCGCGCCTACGGCTTCGACAACTTGGAGCCGCGCTACCCCGACGTGGGCACCGTCGGCGGCCGCCACGAGCGATCCCGGCTGGAGGACGCGGTCCGGACGAGCCTCGTCGGGCTCGGCTTCGAGGACCTGCTCAACTTCCACATGACGAGCGGGACCGAGAACTACGACCGCATGAACGTGGAGCCGGGGACCGGCGGCGCCGCGGTCGCCGAGGAGGGCGACGGGTCCGAAGCGCGGCCGCCGCTCGCCGGCGCCGGCGTCGTCGGCGGCGGCGACCCCGTCGAGATCACGGAGCCGTACAGCGAGGAGTACACCCAGCTCCGCACGTGGGCGCTCCCCTCGCTCGTCATGCTGTTGGAGCGGAACACCCACAACGCGTACCCGCAGGACGTCGCCGAGGTGGGCTTCGTCGCCGAGCGCGACGACACGGAGAACACGAACGTCGCCGAGCGCCGCCACGTCGCCGGCGCGGTCGCCCGGCGCGACGCCTCTTACGAAGCCGCGAAGGGGCGCCTGCAGGCGGTGTGCGACGACTTCGGCGCGGAGCTGTCGACGCCCCGAACCCGGCACCCGTCGTTCATCGACGGGCGGACCGCCGCGATCGAGATCGACGGCGAGACGGTCGGCGTGATCGGCGAGCTCCACCCCGCGGTCCTCGTCGAACACGACCTGGAGGTGCCCGTCGCCGCCTTCGAGTTCGACCTCGATGCGCTGCGCTGAGCCGGACCAAAAGGCATATATCGAATTTGGCGAATTCGCCGGACATGAACTGCGAACGCTGCGGCGAGGACGCGCCGGTCTCCCACCACGACGTGGACGGGTTCGCGTACTACCTCTGCGTGTCGTGTGCGGAGGAGTGGGAGGCGGTGCGCGACGCGACGACGACGGTCGAATCGGCCGGACAGTCGCCGGCGCGGTAGCGTCGGGAGCGGCTCGACCGCGGCGACGTGAACTACCCCTCGAACCCCTCCTCCCACCGGAACGTCCCGTCGCGCTGGACGACCTCGCCGTCGACCTCCATCCGCGAGCGCTCGCTCACGTCGGTGATCATGTCGACGTGGACCGCGCTGTCGTTGCCGGACTCGCCGTTCGGGAGGCAGGCGTCGTAGGCGCGACCGACGGCCATGTGGACCGTGTCGCCCATCTTCTCGTCGAAGAGGATCGAGTCGGTGAACCGGTCGATGCCGCGGTTCATCCCGATCCCGAGTTCTCCGAGCCGCCGGGCGCCCGCGTCGGTGTCGAGCACGCTCGCGAGCGCGTCCTCGCCGGCCCCGGCCGCGAAGTCGACGACCTCGCCGTCCTCGAAGACGAGGCGGACGTCCCGGACGCGGGTCGCGTCGATCGTCATGGGCACGTCGAAGAACGCCTCGCCCTCGGTGTCGTAGGGGGCGGTGAACACCTCACCGCTCGGGAGGTTGTGGGAGTCGTACGCGACCGACGCGGCGGAGTTGACCGCGGTGCGACCCGCGATCGACATCGTCACGTCGGTGTCGGGCGCGTCGTCGCGCTCGGTGACGATCCGGACCTCCTCGCCCGCGTCGAGGACCGCTTTCATCTGCGCCATCTCGTCGGCGAGCGCCTCCCAGTCGCGGAGGACGGCGTCGTAGACGAAGTCCTGGTACTCCTCGTAGGCCATCCCGGCCTGCTGCGCGAGGCTCCGGGTGGGATGGACCGTCGACACCCAGTCTGTGTCCATCCGGGCCTCGCGGACCCCCTTCCGAGCCGTCGCGTACGCCTGTCGCGTCTCGCTGGACACGTCCGCGGTCGCGGTGGTGTTGCGCCCGCCGCCGATCCGGAGGTAGACGTCGGCAGCCTCGAAGATCACGCGGTCGACCGCCGGATCGTCGTCGAAGGTGGGGACCGTGTCGCCGTCGTCGCCGTCTCCGTTGCCGTCGACTCCCGCCTCGGCGCCTTTTAAATACGCCCGGGAGAGCTCGTCGGAGCCGTACAGCGTCGTGACGGTCGCCCCCCGCTCGCCGAGCGCCGCGGCGACGGCGACGCCCAGGTCGTGGGCGTCCTCGGCGACGCTGACGACGACGTCGTCTCCGGCCTCGACCCGCGCGCTCCAGTCAACGAGCACTTCGGCGTGTTCGCGTACGCGTTCGTCCATTACGCAGTGTGTCGTAGAGGAGTGGTAAATCGGTGCCGGGAGGGTAATGATTGATAAACAGTTGACGGCACACCGGCAGTGAAGACTCCCAAAGGCCCGGCCGCTCGCTTATAACGAATCGTCAGCAGATCGACGGTGAACCACTCCAACGCCCCCGCCGCTCGGTTATAAAAATTGCTAGCGGATTGACGGCAAACACCTCTAAAGCCCCAGCCGCGACGACTCGCGTGACTCGCTGTCGTTCGAAAGGCGCGCCGCGCCTTTCGTGATGACGAGACGCCAAGGGCGTCTCGAACCACGCGCTTCAGTCGCTCGCGTTGTCGCCGGCGCTTCGCGCCGGCTGCTGGAGGGACCTTCGGTCCCTCTCTGCTCACTCCTTCCAGGGCTTGCGTCGTCAGGCGTCGCCCTCGCGGCAGCGAGGCGCTTCGCGCCTCTGGCAGCCGGCGGCAAAGCCGCCGGCGACTGCCCATTTGAGTCCCACCCCGCACGGCGCCGCACAGCACCTCATCCCTCCCCAGCCTCGTCGCTGGCGCGTTCCGCGCCAGCGACTCCCTCGCGCGTGCTCCTCGGCCGCGAGGCGGCCTCGCAGGCACGCGCCACCGCGAGCCACTTATAAAACAGAACGTCAGAACCAATTCACCGGACTACTCCAAGTCGAGCAGCGTCGCGATCTCGTCGAGGTAGTCGTCGTAGATGCCGACGGCGGACTCGATCGGGTCCGGCGAGGCCATGTCGATGCCCGCGAGCTCGACGACGTCGAGCGGGTAGTCGGAGCCGCCGGCCTTCAGCATCTCGCGGTAGTCGGCGGCGGCGGGCTCGCCCTCGTCGAGGACGCGTTCGACGATCGCGGCGGCGGCGGAGATACCGGTAGCGTACTGGTAAACATAAAAATTGTAATAAAAGTGCGGAATCCGCTCCCACTCGCGCTCGATGCCGCCGGTCAGCCCGGCGGGCGCGTAGTAGTCGCCCTTCAGGTCTGCGTAGAGCTCGTCGAAGGCGTCGGGCGTGAGCGCGTCGCCGGCCTCCACGCGCTCGTGGATCCGCTGTTCGAACGTCGCGAACATCGTCTGCCGGAAGAGGGTGGAGCGGAAGCGCTCGAGGTACTCGTCGAGCACGTGGGTCCGGAGCTCGTCGTCCTCGACGGTGTCGAGCAGGTGGTGGGTCAAGAGCGTCTCGTTGACGGTGGAGGCGATCTCCGCGACGAAGATCTCGTAGCTCGCGTCGTGCCACGGCTGGGCGTCGCCGGCCAGTTCGGAGTGCATGGAGTGACCGAGCTCGTGCGCCAGCGTGAACATCGAGGCGATGTCGTCCTGGTAGTTCATCATGATGTACGGCTGGGTGTCGTACGTGCCCGAGGAGAACGCGCCGGCGCGCTTCCCGCGGTTCTCGTACACGTCGACCCATCGGGAGTCGAGCCCCGCCGCCATCCGCTCCTGGTACGCCTCGCCGAGCGGCGCGACCGCGTCGATCACCCACTCGACCGCCTGGTCGTACTCGACGTCGGGGCCCTGGTTCCCCGTCAGCGACATGTAGAGGTCGTGGCTCTCGAGCCGGTCGACGCCGAGGGCCTCCTCTTTGAGCTTGGCGTGTCGATGGAGCACGTCGAGGTTGTCGTCGACGGCGTCGACGAGCGTGTCGTACACCTCGACGGGGACGTTCGAGCCGTCCAGCGCGGCCGCGCGGGCGCTGTCGTAGTCGCGGATCTCGGCGGTCGTCGCGTGCTCGCGGACCACCTTTTCGAGGGAGGTGCCGACCGTGTTGCGGACGTCAGCCCACCGGTCGTAGAACGTCTCGTGAACGCGCCGCCGGAACTCGCGGTCCGGGTTCGTCTGGAGCTTCGTGAAGTTCGACTGCGTGATCTCCACCTCCTCGCCGTCGGGATCTTCGACGACGCCGTAGGTCATGTCGGCGTTCGTCAGCATCGAGTAGATCTCGCTCGGCGCGTCGGTGACCTCCGAGAGGTCGGCGAGTACCTCCTCGACCTCCGCGGAGCGCGTGTGTGCCTTCATCCGCAACACGTCGTCGAGGTAGTGCTCGTACGTCTCGAGCGCGGGCTCGCTGTCGAGGAACTCCTCGACCGTCTCCTCGGTGAGCGACTGCAGTTCGGGCTCGAGATACGAGAGCGCGCTCGACGCCTCGGAGCTCAGCGAAGACGCTCGCGCCGACATCGCCTGGTACTCCTGGTTCCGCGTGTCCTCGGAACTGCGGAGGCGGGCGTACGTCATCACCTGCTGGAGCTCTCGGAAGATCTCCTCACGAAGCTCGAGCAGCTCCAGCAGGGTCGCGGCGTCCTCGGTGGCGCGCTCCTCGTACGCGCGCAGCTCGTCGATACGGTCCGAGACCGTCTCGTAGGCCGTCTCCCACGCCTCGTCGTCCTCGTAGACGCTCCGGAGGTCCCACTTGTACGCCTCGGCGATCTCCGCTCGTTCGGGAACCGAACTCATACCGCTCGGTTCGCACCCCGGGCACTAAGCCTTGTCAAAACCGGAACTTCGCGGGGCGCGAGCCGCGCACCGAGTCCGCGGGCGTCGAGCAGTCCGCCGACGCTCACGCGCCCGCCGCCCACTCGGCGAGGTCGACGACGAGGACGAGCGCGTCCTCGCCGTCGCGATAGTAGTTCGAGACGCGTCGCACGGGCTCGAACCCCTCGTCAGCGTACAGCGACCTGGCGACCGCGTTGCTCTCTCGGACTTCGAGCCGCACGACGGCGACGCCGACGCCGCGGAGTCGCACGAGCGCCGAGCGGAGCAGCCCCCGCCCGAGCCCCTCTCCTCGCGCCTCCGGGTGGACCGCGAGGTCCTTGACGTGGCCGATATCGCGGCCGTGGTTGGGCATCGCGTCGGCGATGACGTAGCCGACGACCTCACCCCCGCGCTCGGCCACGAGGAACGCGGGCTCGTCGAGCAGCCGCTCGAAGGCGTCGTACGGCCACGGGTCCGAGAAACACGCCCGTTCGATCCGCACCACGGAGAGGAGATCCGCGCGTTCGACGCGGCGGATCGTGGCGTCAACGGGAGTCACGGTCCGGCTTGGCAGCCGGGAGGAATAAGCGCGACGGGACGACGGGACGGGACGACGGGACGACGGGACGACGTCGGGACGACGAGACGACGACGGGCAGAGTCCGACCGGGCTCGGCTCAGCCGTCGATCCACGGCTCCGTGGCCGCGGCCGCGTCGGGACCGGGCGCCTCCACGACGAACTGCGCGCCGTCCGGTCGCGAGACGTCCGGCGGGAGCTCGACGCCGCCCGCGACCGGACGGAGAGCGACCGTCCAGCCGTGGGACTCGACGATCTCGCGGACGATATCGAGCCCGTAGCCCGTTCCGTCGTCGCACGTGGTAAAGCCCGGCTCGAACACCTCCTCGCGGTGCGCCGGCTCGATCCCGGGCCCGTCGTCCGCGACGAGGAGGCCCTCGTCGGTCGCGCTCACGACGACGGTGAGGTCATCGGCGTCGGCCTCACAGGCGTGCTCGACCGCGTTGCGGAACAGGTTCTCCAGCGCCTGTCGCAGGCGGCCGCGATCGGCGTGCACCCGGGCGTCGGCGCCGACGACGAGCGTCGCGTCGTCGCTCCCGGCGGTCGCCCACGCCTCGCGGACGACGCCCTCGAGGTCGAACTCGGTCGGCTCGTCCATCCCCGACCCCTGCCGGGCGAGCGTCAGCAGCTCGGAGACGAGCCGGTCGATCCGGTCGACCGCGCGCTCGCCGCGCTCCAGCGGGTCGGTGTCCTCTTTCAGCCGCGCCATCTCCATCGACGCGCGGATCACGGACAGCGGGTTCCGGAGGTCGTGAGAGACGATGCTCGCGAACCGGTCGAGCCGCTCGTTGCGATCGGTGAGCCGGCGCTCGCGCGCCTTCCGCTCGCTCACGTCCCGTGAGTTGATCAGGAGCGTGCCGACCGCGAGGTCGTCCGGCAGCGACCGCGTCCGCGACTCCAGCCAGACCCAGTCGCCGTCGGCGGTGCGATACCGGTACTCCATGGTGGGCGCCGCCTCGGGGTCGGCGAGGGCGCGGTAGAACCGTTCCGTCACGCGCTCGCGGTCGTCGGGGTGGACGTATCCGAGCGGCGACCGCCCGACGGTCGAGCCCTGTTCGTAGCCGAGCACCTCCTCGACCGAGGGGCTCTCGTACCTGACCCGGCCGTCGGCGTCGACGACGGTGACGAGGTCGGTGCCGTACTCGAGGAACTGCCGGAACCGCTCCGGGAACGCTCGGTCGACGTCGACGCGGCGCGCGGTGATGACCCGTCCCCCGAACTCCGGGGCGAGCTCCTCGTCGACGACGGACTCGACCCAGACGAACCCGCCGCTCGCGTGCCGGAGCCGGTGGGTGACCGTGCGCTCGGTCGCGAGCGCGGAGAGGGCGTCGGAGACGGGCTCACGGTCGTTCGGATGGACGTGATCCAGCAGGTCCTCGCCGAGCAGCGCCTCGCGCTCGACGCCGAGCACCGCCGGCACGGCGGGCCCCGCGAACAGCACCTCGCCGTCGACGGCGACCGCCGCGACGAAGCGGTCGGAGCCGCGGTCGACCGCGGTGGGCCGACCCGCGGCCCTTGGATCGACGTCAGCGGGCGAGTCCGAGCCCGACTCCGCGTCGGCGGCCGATCGCTCCGCCGGGGTCCGCCCGTCGTCTCCGCGTCGCGAACCGGCGGATCGGTCGGTGGGACGAAGCGTCACAGTGAGTCTAGCTACCCTACGAACTGTCGCGTATAAACCTGCGTGTCGAAGGTATCAGCCGGGATAATTTGTGGTGTGACTCCGAGATTGCGGGGGTATCGAGCGGCGACAGGCTCAGTTGAGCGATCACGACACCCCGAGTCAGAAGCGTTAAACGCTCGCCACGGATATGCCGTCGTGAGGGCGCGTAGCTCAGCGGACAGAGCACTTGGTTCCGGACCAAGATGCCGCGGGTTCAAATCCCGTCGCGCCCGTCACGTTTTCTGACGGGGTGAATTCAACCGACGGCGGCCGGGTGTATATAAGGCGACCCCCAAGTGACGGTTTTGAGTTCGTCACGCAGTATGACGGGGGTCGTCGCCTTCGTGCGGTTCGTGAAATACAAGAGACAGAGTCGAGGTAAAATCTTTTGGGTGGTTGGTAGTTTCCTCTCGCCGGAGGAGGTCATAGAACTGTTCGCATGCCGAGTCTCAAACGATCGGTACAAGCGAGCAGGTTTCCGGAATGATATCAGAATGGCATAGTTTCATTCTACCTCTCTTCGTTAACTTTCTCAAGGATGACTCAGCGTGAAGGGCAGTTGAGAGCTGCCGTATTAATATTAGTTGTCGCCATGTCGGCGAGTATTGTAGGGAGCGTATTATTCCTTACAAGTACAACTCTCGGCTTAATCGGAGTACTTGCGACTCTTGCTTTCGGGCTATTCGGTGTTTATACGCATTACTTCGAGCTACCTGAGGAAATATCCGAAACACTACACAATGTGGACCTGGATGAGTCACAAACAGCCGGAACACGACCATCGTACAGCAAGAAGGGCTTCGACCTCAACATAGACGATGTCGTGCTCTCCCAACTTCCACCGAAACGCGTGGCACAGGTGATTTACAACTCTCCGAACTGGCATTCGGATGGACACGGTGGATACCCGAATTTTTGGAGACCTCGACACCGACGACTCTTTCACTCAGAAGTATTCTCAAGCAAGACGTTCGAACTATCTCTCCTCGGGTTAACGATGGGAAGTCTCGTGCTCTTGTACTTCATTTTTCTCTCTTTCTTTCCAGAGAATATGACGATGGCAGCCATCGAACCGCTGACTGATGTCTATCCCTCCAATCAACCCATTGGGCAGATACAGTTAGTGGTGGGCGTGAGTCTCATCATCGCGATCATTGGGATCGTATACTTTGAAATTAAAGCGGACTCGACGTGTCAAGTCTGTCGGAGTCCGTTTGCTCTAGAATCGAATAAGCGATTTTTCAAACCCGAGAACCGTAAAGTTGTCACTGTCACTCAAAATGGAAATTCGGATAGAAAGGAGATAATCTATGGTATCCATATTCTCCACTGCAAGAGCTGCGGTTCGTGGCACGTCCTCCCCAAAAGCTGGGAGCGAAATCTTGAGTCTCAAGGATTTTAATCATTCTGTGAGAGGCACTCGATCTGTTCTTCTCATGTCGGCCTAGTCCAACGGACTCCCCAAGAGGCCAACCGTCACCGTGAGCGGTTCGCAGACCATTCGGAGAACTCCACGACAACCGGATCACAGATCGACGTTGATGGCAGCTGTGGAGTTCTGGGTCAAAGCGACCACGAGAGGGAGCAGATGAGCCACCCGCGGAGCCTAGTTGAAGCAAGTCCGGAAATTTCGGAGTTGGCAATCCCGGGACTGCTGCTTGAGGCGATCCGGATCCGCTCGCGGTTAGCGATCCCCGATTATATACTCGGTTCCGTTCTATCGGCCAGTAATGGAACGAGACGTGGAGATACGCCGTAACGGCCATCTGTACGAGATCGCGTCGGTAAACGACGAGGTGATCGGCTCACGTCAGGGGTTCCCGGCATCGGAGGCCGGCTATCGGAAGACGCTCGATAGCGTGCTCGATATTGCGGGGCCGGATCTGATGGACGAGGTGGCAGCTTCGATCAAGGACCACATCCGAACACACGAAGAGCGCCCCGCCAACCAAGCTGTCCGGAAGGATGCACGGAAGCTCGTCTCGAAGGCCGGTTATCCCCCCGATGACTACCTCAACGCAGCGTAGGTCTGGGAAGAATCACGCACCGAATCAGACGTAGTTGTCGGAGGCCGGGTTCTCACGCCGCTTTGTTCCCCTAGTTCTTTGACATGATATTTCATTCTGAAGATATATCTATACGGTGTCTGATACCCAAGTAATGTATCGGTTCACCCCGGACGAGATCGATCACGAGCGAGCCCACCACCAGGCAGTCATTCAGGGAGCCGACGATCTGGACGTCAAGCGGATCGGCAACCTCGGCGAGCTCGCGTTTGAGCAGTTCTGTCGCGAGTATCTTCCCGTCGAGATGTGGGAGTGGAAAAACGAGGAGGCGATCCGGCGGTGTAACTCGGAGAGCTTCTCCGGATACGACTTCGAGGTGTTTGGCTATACGGTCGACGTGAAGTCCTCACGGGACGTCTCTGCCTTTCTCCCGGAATCTCTCGTCGAGCGAGACCCCGACGACGACATCGTGGTCATGGTCTGGCACCGGGACAACGAGGACAGTCTCATGTTGCTCGGGTGGGAGCGCCTCGATACGCTGAAGTCGAAGGTCAAAACGGAGGAGGCCTTCTCGGGTGATTCCCCGGAGAAACTCGACCACCTCGCGGCCCGGCCGATGAACGAGTTACTCGACCTCGGGCCTAACACCGCTCACATGAACCAGAAGCCGGAGAATCCGTTCTCACCGGGGGATCGAGTGGTGAAGGCCGGAGACTCGGAGCCGTCGGTGGGGATCGTCGTCGAGGTGTTGCCGCCGGAGCAGAACACCGGGGCGTTCGGACACGAAATGGACGGGGAAGCGGTGCGGGTCGCGTTCCCGAGTTCGCTCGATGAAGGACCGGGTGCGTGGCGCGACTATCACCCCGCGATCCTCGCGTCGTACTGTGACGACCAAGACATCAAGCTCTGGACGTACAAACACGAGAATCTCGCGTTCGCGGAGAACCCATATGTGCCGGGTGACCAGGTAATCAAGACCAGCCATAGCGATCCGAACACGGCCGTCGTGGTGGAAGGCTCTGAGGAGCGTGGCGATGACAACGTGACAGTCGCATTCTTGGGTGATTTCGAGGCGGAGGACGTATCGCCGGGAGAGCTTGTGAAGCACTGTGAGGAGAACGGAATCAAGTGTTACACGTACGAGTATTCGAAACTGGACTTCTCAACGCAAGACTGATCTAGCTGCTGTAACGTACTGTTTACTCTAACGAAAGATTCTGTCTTAAATTTCAGTATTCTAATCATAAACAGGCTATTGAACGAAGATACGTTGAAGACGACTAACAGGCAATCAGATCGCTAATAATTTCTGGAGGGTACCAACTCCTTTATCATCAGTCCTAACTGAACCTTTGATGAGTAAATGAGCGACGAACCAGACTCTCAATATCGCATATATCAACATGACTCACGAGAGTTGAAAGCGAGGCTGGAGAAAGAGTTCAGTAACGTTGACGGGCTCGTCGATACCATCATTACTTCTCCCCCGTATGCTGATCTCGTCGATTATGGCGATCAAGATGAGCAGGTAGGAAAACAGAGCTATGAGGATTTTCTCAGCGATATTCGGGAGATATACAAGCAATGTTACGAGATTGCAGCAGATGACTGTACCCTATGGATCGTAACAGATACGTACAAAACCGGTGGTCGTGTCGTTCGGCTCCCGTTTGATATTGCTGACGAGCTTGAGAATTTACCGAGTTATGAGACGTGCCTCGAAGAGAATTGTAATGGGTGTCTTCAACGCAATCGGGGAGATGGCTCGTTAATCTGCCGAGAGTGTGGGTCAGTGTACGATCCACTACAGGATTCGTGGCGGATGGAAGACAATATTATCTGGGATAAGCTCCGGACACGGCCTTGGCACCAGAAAGGACGGCTGCGTAACGTCTATGAGCACATTACGATGTTCTCAAAGACGGATGATTTCAAGTACGACAAGGATGCCATCCGGATTACGGATACAGACGAATTTGAGCGGTGGTGGGTGAATTACCCAGAACGGTACAATCCAAAAGGGATGGTTCCGAGTAATGTCTGGGATTTCCCAATCCCGAAACAGGGACAGTGGGGACCAAAGGTAAGTTACCATCCGAGCCCGTTTCCGGAAGGTCTCGTAGAAAGAATCGTACATCTAGCATCTGAGCCTGGAGATGTCGTATTCGATCCGTTTGCGGGAATTGGAACCACTCTTGCGATTGCCGAAGCACTAGACAGGAAGCCACTCGGATTCGAACTTAATGAAGAATATATTGATTATTACGAGAAGCACGTGCGACCAACTGCTCTTCGTGAGGTAGGAACTGTCCAGTCGACACTACGAGACGAGCAAGCGGAACTCGCACAGAAGATCTACACTCTTCGGATCCACAAATACGCATACGAACTATACAAAGAGCTCGCAAACTCCGACGACCATGATATCCGGGGAGATCAAATTGAGTTCATTCATGCGTTCAGTGATCCCTCAACATTCAGTGATTCCGATGATCCGAGTGCGGAGTTACTCTTCGTTTCTAGTTCGAAAGAGGCCTTCACAGGCATAGAAATGGAAGACGCGAAGGAAGGAATGCTTTCGGAGAATAAAGGTTCTGGAGACTACTACGGTGTCGAATTTGATGCTGGGTTTACTACCGTTGATCAATATCTCAACAAGTGCTCGGCAGAATATAATCAGGACTCGGAGAGACGGTTCCACCTTTATATCAACGGTATTCACAGTTGGGCCGAACACAGTTTCTCGCCCGAAGATTGGAAAGCACTTGTCGAAGAAGGCGAATGGAAACGATATCAGTCGAATAAGAATCCGCCACTCGTGTCAAACCTGAAAATACAGGTAGAAAATCCGATGGATAAACGGAAGCGAAATACCGATGGCCGCCAAGCGAACTTCACCAATTTTAGCTAATTGGTTACGTCTCTCCAGTCTGGGCTGCTTCCCATCCCTTGTGGAAATGAGCTATATTCACTACTGAATCGAACTGAGCGCCGGTAGGCACGTGATATAGAATTGGTTCGTCATGTTCCATCTCGATGGTCCCTTTTTTAATCAGTTGCTCAACCAGCATTCTGGCCTTTTCTTCGTAGATATCTTGTGTTGGGGAAGTATCCTCGCTAGTCGCCATTATGTGAAATGACATTATAGACGGTCTTAATCGTTTCTCACGTTAGATTTTGGGTTTTCACATCAGAACACTCGAAAATGACGGCTGGCGATGTTTGGTTAATATCTACTGTGCTATTCGTATAATAAGTTCTCTGTATTTTCGGTCGGTAATAACAATATGAGTCAAACCTTCTCACAAGCGAAGAGCCTTAGGTTTATGACGTAACGATAGATAGCTTGAGTAGATGGCTGAGCCGATTCTTAAGTGGGTAGGTGGGAAGCGACAGCTGCTTCAGGAACTGAGAGCACACTTCCCGATTTCGTATGAGGGGTACCACGAGCCGTTTATTGGAGGAGGAGCGGTGTTCTTTGAAATGGAACCCACTGAAGGATCAATAAACGATCTCAACCGACGATTGATTACATTCTATGAAATTATTCGAGATTATCCAGAAGATCTAATAGAAGAGAATCAGCGGCACAGATACGAAGAAGACTATTATTACGATGTCCGCGATCGTTTTAATGAATTACATCACCTCGAAGAGCGGTCGGTTGAACAACAGATAGAGGAAGCAAGCTTGATGTTGTATTTGAATCGAACAGGATATAATGGCCTCTATCGCGTTAACCAATCTAACGAATTTAATGTGCCATTCGGGACTCACCGGAATCCGGACTTTGTCAGGGAACGTCAAATACGAAAGGCCAGTGCCGTTCTTGAAGATATTGAGATATACAATAGAGACTTTTCGTATTTGAAGGACCGCGCAGTCGAAGGTGATCTCGTGTATTTCGATCCTCCCTACGAACCCGTATCACAGACCGCGGATTTCACCGAATATCAGTCCGAAGGGTTCGATAAAGACGATCAACGGCGTCTCCGAGATTTAGCCGAGCAACTCAGTAATACGGGAGTCAACGTCGTAATCTCGAATTCACCACCAGTATGGGAATTGTACCAAGATATCGACGAATTCGAGGTGAGCACTGTCGGTGCGTCGAGGATGATAAACAGCGACGCGGATAACCGGGACGATGTCGCTGAAGTGATCATCACAAATATCGCGAAAGAAGACCAGCAGCAGCAGGATCTGGGAAATTACGTCTAAGCACGTATCGTTGTAGATCAGATTTATCAGACAAGCATAGAGCTAACCGTTAGGCGAGGATCCAAATTCGCGGGAGAGGAAAACAGAGAACGACAGTTACGGGCTTATACAGTTAGTTTGAGTCGATGATTGACTGCTGTTTGTCACCAGAAGGCGAGTTCAATATGAACTCGTGATTTCCAGACAATTCCCGAGAGATTGTTTCCATCGAGTGCTTTGGGTGATTTACTTCTATACCGATATTGCTCACAATTGGTGGGGTATCATCATCTGAATATTTCTTGGTCCATAATTCAGACCCATCATTCATCTTTCTCCACTCCTCGTACGATACACCTTCCGAGTAAACGTAGTGACGACCATCCTCATACACATAGAGGTCCTCAGGAAGGTGATCGTAGGTCCCCTCAGAGATTTCCGAAATGAATTCCTCAGTGGTCAAAACGAGCGGACGAGCGTGAATTCCGAATCCAGAGCAGGGCTGTATAGTAGTTGCTTCCTCTGCTTTTTCGACGTAATCTAATGCGTCTCGTGCAGTTGTTTCATTATCTACGAGTAGAACGACATCTACCTGACCGTGGATATCTTCTCCTACCGATTGATGTCCGAGCTCTCGGCTCACGAGGAATACGGTATGGATATCTAATTGAGACGGACTAGACAACCCAACCTCACCAGCCACTGTTCGTAGTAGCTCACGCGCATATTTGATTTGACGCAATCCGCATATAATTCGATCAAGATCTTCCTGAGATGCGACCTGTTCCTGTTCTTCGTCGTGGTCCTGTAGATGTTGTTTTAGATCAGGATACGCGTTGCAATACTTTTTATTGAGCTCAGCACCGATCGCTTTTCTGTTCATCAACTCTGCCTGACCTACAACCACACCCGAACCGGCGAATGGATCGAGCACGACGTCGTTATCATCGGTTGAGAGTGTGAGAATTCTTTCTACTAGGTCTGGCGGGAATGCCGCTGGATGATCGAATACATCCGCCTCACCAGTAAACGAACCGCGTGTTGGTGGCTCAAATTCCCAAATGTTCTCTGGAAGCTTTCCAAGTGGATGGTACCGTTCTGGGAAGTCGGCCCACCACTGTTGAAACCCATTAGGATCGGATTCACGAATCCGATCCATTTTGAGCTCAAACTCTGGGGTTTTGCTGAAACAAAGTATGTACTCAAATACGTTTCTCAATCTGCCTTCTTTGGTGTAAGGAAGGGCTCGATTCTTATTCCAGACGACGATGTCTTGTAGGATCCACGAGTCGTCGTTTGTGGTCGTGTGACCACAATTCGGACACGTCGTCTTACGAGAATCGAGTTCGTCAACTCCTCTCAAAATTGTATTTCCACAGTTAGAGCACTCAAGTCCTTGATCAAGGTTTTGGCATACTCGAGCGAGGTCGAATGGAAGCTGCACGATTTCTCTGTTTCGTCTGAAGGTGTTGACGACTATCCAGAGCGATCCATCGTCGTCAGTAAGTTCATAAACCTCTGAGAAGAGGTCCCGTAGCTCTTCAAGATATTCAACGTATGTGCCGTGCTGACCGATCTCGTCCTGGTCTCGAGACCCGTATTCTTTGAGATCGTAGTAGGGAGGTGACGTAACTGTAGCGTCAATAATGCCTCCTTCTTCGTCAACGGTGTCAGCAGTGTAGTCTTTGATCGCCGGGACAATCGATCTAGCGTCACCGTGGTGAAGACCGAAAATTCCGGAGTCGGGATCAAACGTTGGTGGAGACTCAGATGTCTTGGATTGACTTTCGGTTTGCTCCGTCTCTGTCTCGATAGAGGCCCCACCTGTAGAGACTCGCTTACCGTACTCTCTTCCATCGGGGAGAAGCTCTTCTTGTGATAGAGTTTCCTGAATTTCGCGCCATAGCTCGCTATTTGTGTCCAACCTTGTTTTCTTGTTATCAGTTGGAACTTCGTCCGTTTCGCCCTTCGGGAAAATTCGTAACGTCCCCCCAAAGTAGTTATACTGGTTATTTCGAGTCAGGTCGAATAGGTCTTCAAAGACCGATGTCATCAAGACACGGCCGTTTGCATAGATATCGACCCCTTGTCTATTCTGACTAGGCCGGTAGCGATATCGAAATTTGCCGCTCTGGGTGAGTAGACCTGGATAGTCATCTTTTGCCTTATCGGCCATAGCATCCACATCCAATGTCCCCGCTTCATACTGTATCTCATACAGATCCCCTAGTGCTGTAGAAACCTCGAATTGATGAGTTTTCATTTGGTCCTCATCAGAATAGATCGGCTGGACTGGGACCACCTCAAACGTTCCTCTTTCATTGTTTGGCAGATCGTGATAGCTAATAACAATCTGATTATCTTCTTGAACGGACAATAGTCGACGAAATAGAACACCTAGACGTTCACGTACATACTGTATTTTAGTCTCGAGGGAATCTGCAGATGGCCAAACATCATTGTCAAACTGTGAGCGAGCACAGGTTGCGTGGATATGTGTTCCGTGATCTGAATTTTTGAATGTCGGAACAGTATCAGGGAGACCGATCTCCCATTCATCCTCATCTGCACTCGATATTGGTAAATCACCCGTGATAGGCCCATCTACACGAATACACTCACTTTGTCTCGTCTGAGTGATCAATGAAAACCAATTGGTATCACTACCAGCGTCTCGCTGTTTGAGTGACTCCTCGAACCATGCGAGGCTTGCTTTTAGCCCCCATCCAACGTTGTTGAGTATTCCTTCAGATATCTCTTTATTCCCTGTCCTAAAGACGTGATTTTGTAATTCTTGTCTAGAGATTCCTGGCCCAATATCAGAGATATATGTGGTTACTGTGTCTTCTCCACGAACAAAGTGTAATGAAATTTTCACCTGCTCATCTGGGTCGTCAAAGTACGATTCACTATTTATCGAGGCGGCGACAGAGTTGTCAATTAGCTCTTGTAGTGCGTCTAGGAAGTTCTCATGTTGCTTCGCCATCCCAGAAGCCAGCAGTTCTAGTTCTACAGCAGACTCGCAGGTATCACTACTCATGAAACGAATGTTCCTCCGTGAATTTTGTATTAACCATCATACTGGGGCTTGTACTACATGATTCCCTTATCCCGGTTTAATCTATGGATCTGGTTGAGACAACCTATAGAACTAACTCTCAAGTAAGGTATCGTCTCTCGATTAAACACTATGCACTTACAGACAAGAATTTTCTAATTGGAAATACAGGTAAGAGACAGTGAAAAAGGAAACAGAGGGGTCCTCTGATATGAATCAGCCGGTGGAGTCACCATCTCGTGATGAACTAATCAGCGAGCTATGTCAAATTGATTCGTCTCTGGACCGCCTACCGTACCCATCTGACATCTCAGAGAAAAGTAATTATACTGTTGAGATGTACCGAACCATGTTTGGGTCCTGGGATGATGCACTTGAAGCGGCAGGAATAAACAAAGAAGAAGAACTCCTTAGAGAGCTTCAACAAGTGACGGTAGAGTTGGGTCGGAAGCCGACGGCAACTGAAATGAACTCTATGGGCCGTTATAGTAGTAGTATGTATGCACGGTACTTTGGACAGTGGAGTACTGCGAAAGAGCATTTAGACAAAGAAAGCCGAGAAGTAGAGCCTCAAGCAACAGAGAGTGAAGAGCTGGAACAAAACGGAGTAGACGATTCACAGACACATACGGCCGTTGATTCTGGTGAAGAAGAATTTGAGTGGAATACGTTTTTGGAGAAAGCTCCCTCTAAGTTGGAAGCACAGGATAACTCGAAGGAGGCAGCGGTTGATGGTGAGCCGAAATATAGTCGAGATGAGTTAGAAGACTATCTCAATAGACTATTTGAGATATTCGGAGAACCGCCAACTGAAGAATTTGTAACTCACTATGGCTCGTATCCGATCAGTGCATATGAAAATCAATATGATTCGTGGAAAAAGGCGCTAGAGTCTGCCGATCTCGATCAAATAGATACAGAAAACCTGAAAACAAGGTATCAATCAAGGGTGGATATTCTGGATGAGATTTGTGAATACGCCGCAGAAATCGGTGAGGTTCCCGACCCACTCGATGTCTGGAAAAATACAGACCTTTATGCAATCTCAGTTAGTGACAACTTCGGGAATTTATCCACTGCTTTTGAATTAGCAGGAATTACTGAAGAGGCATTCAAGCAGGAGACGGATAACCAACAAAACAGGCCAGAAACACCAATCCCTGATAGGGAAGGGATAGTTCAGGAATTGAAGCGTATCGGAACAGTCCCAGCAGACCCTCCCACACCATACGAGTTTGAGCGACAATCGATTCTATCAGTTGTCAGTGTAAGAGACGTGTTCGACACGTGGATCAGCGCACTCAAAAATGCGGGTTATGATGGCAATGCTGCGGTTGGGGATGATGAATCTCCTCAGGGATACATGAGACAGGAATTGCTGGAGGAGATCCGTCGTGTTACGATTCGGATTGGAGCTGTACCAACGACTAGTGATTTCGATAAGTATGCGAATATGACCTCGCAGACAGTAAAAAATCATTTTGCTAACTGGGAAACTGCCTTAGAAGAGGCAGGTATCGCTGGACTCAGTTCAGAAGAGATCGGCCAACTCTGGAACGAGTATATGCTTCCTGCTGACCAAGACCTCCTCAATGAGGTAGAGTGGGTAGATAATGCCGTGGCGGGTCAAACGACGAGTGCGGATATTCGATCGTTCGCACGGTATCCACCCACCTACTTTGAGGAAGTGTTCGGATCCGTTGATCGAGCGATAGAAGAATTCAGAAATAGTTGAGCCTGATAAACACAATCAAATTCTAGATAAACACCTATCGCAAGATTTTGCCGTTATTCTTCAAAATCATAAAAATCTTGGCCAAGTTGAACAAGATCTGTAGTAAGTTCACTAAATGAATCACCCGGTCGGATGTATAGATTATGTAATTCTTCGATGCCACCTCGTGCGTATTCTTGAGCTATTTGATACACTTGCTTCTCGTCTCGAAGTACCTGAGGATCTCGCTCTTCGTATGTCGCGACCGATTTAATAATCCATTCTTGTTGCTCGGACAAAGAAGGGCGATTAAACAAGGCATTACGACCAGAACCTTGCGTCACCTGTCCTGCCCGTTTTTTACCGTACCCAAGTGCGAACATGAACAGATCAATTCGCTGAACGCCATAGAACGGCGAGTCTTCCTCCTCAACTAATGTGTCATAGTATTCGCGCGCTTGGTCGTCAACAATAACGTCTCGCCCTGCATCCGTATCTTCGTACTCGACATCGGGGTCTGTGTCACTCATACCTTTTTCACCTCGGTAACTTCATTCAAATACTCAAGCTGATATTCGTTAGCAACACTGTTTTGGAGACGAGCACGGACATCATCGGTGTATTCCTCGTCAGTCATGAGGAATGTTATCTGAGTGTCCTTCAGGTACGTCGGGAGATTCTGTGCAATACGTTTCTTTGGTTTGCTCGAAATCCTTCCAAGGGGTGTGTCTATTACTATGGGTGCGTTGAATCCGCTAATCTTGGTTAACGCAGACATGAACGATAATGCGAGAACTTGTTTCTCACCGGCTGACAGGGATCCTATTTTGTTGTCACCATGTTTTCCATACACGCTTACAGTGTAGTTTTCCCCTAGCTCAACAGTATAATCTTCATCCTTCCAAATGAGATCGTTGAAATACTGATTCATGTTCTCTTCTGTATTTTCTCGGATTTGTGCGAGGATGGTCTGCTTAATCTCGGAAATTTCCTCACTAGCCTCCTCAACGAAGTCCAGTTTCTTCATCAGCCTCCGGTGTTTGTCCTCTTTTGCCGCTTCATCACGCCACTCTTCATCAAGATCGTCGATCTTTTCGGTCAGAGTCTCAATCTGTTGATCGACTCTCCCAATCTCTTGGCTCATCTCGGTAATTCGATCCTCAATTTCGCTACGTTGGGATTCAAGACTGCTCACATCGACGTCCTCAGGTAGATCGTAGTTCTTGAGCTCGTTAGAAATATCGCGTAGTTCGACATCCACATTATCAAGTTCAGTCTGTCGTTCAGATATCTTTCTACGATTCTCAATAATTCGACGAAGAGAGTCCTGGCCGTCATCAATAATACGTGGAATTTCTGCTTTCCCTTCGAGATTTTCTTGCATTACGAGAGACATCTCTTGTTCGAGTTCAGCGAGGTGCTGTCGCTTTTTTTCGTCTGAATCGAGATTGGCACCGCAGATACACTCTCCCTTCTCAAGGAGTTCCTGTACGAACCAGTCTTGGATCTTCGGTGGGAGTTGACCAGTCTGAGCTAATTCCGCAAATTGCTCATGTGTATATTCCAGCGCCTTGAGATTGTAGATGATGGGTGCTGCTTGCACCATCTCTTCTGTCGTTTCCTCCTTCAAATTGTCAATCTCGTCTTCAAGCTGGTCTAACCGGTCGTTCAGATACTTCCGACGTTCCTGCTTTTCGCGAACCGCGGCATCGCTACTGTCTCTTAGCTTATTATCTATTCCGGTGATTTTGGACTCCGCTTCAGCGATGTTTGCTTCTAATTCTTGTTTTCTCTCCTTCTTTTGTTCACGTTCTTGCTTCTTTTCGTCAAGCTGATTCTTCAACCGTTTTGCTTCTCCTTCGAAGTTGGATGCCTTACGCCCGATTTCTGTGTCCATCTTCTCGAGATGGTCCAGAGATCGGTTTAACAGCTCGATGTGAGAGACATCGAGTATTGCTGTCTGAACCCTCTCTGGGTAGCCCTCCTCGAAGAATTCGTGAAGACGTTCTCCGTCGAAGAGGAAGTATTCATGTACGCGGGTGGGTAATATCTCATTCAGGTAAGTGTGGGGATTGTCAACTGGTTTCCAGTCCCGGTTTACTCGACGTTGAAGACGTAAATCGCCGATAGTACTACTAAATCCAGAAGACGTTTTGACGGTGGTAAATTCTCGTTTAAAGACGTATTCCGGCTCGTTTTCTCCTAGTTCTATCTCGACATATCCCTTTGCCGTCTCGTCTTCATCAAGTTCTTCGAGACGATCTCGGTTAACGAGAGGGAACGTCTCCAATCCGCCCTCCTTCTCGTCTTTCAGATGTTCCTCGGTACCATAGAAACAGAGAGTGATCGAATTCAGGATATTAGACTTTCCAGCACCGTTTTGACCCTCTATGACATTTATATGACGATCATTACGGATTTGAAGATCGATTTTCTGTTCACCCTTGTACTGACGGTAGTCATTCAGCGTGATCGATAAAAACTGTAAGTTCGTCATTCCGGATCACTCATATATTTCTCGATGAGCTCATCGTATTCATCTTTAAAATGGGGTTGCTCCCTATCCATCTTAGAGCGCTCAAAAGTGAGGATTTCGTTGATAAACTGACGCTTATTATCGTTCTCAATCTTGTCAACGTGCTCCAAGATGAGACTGTTTACGTCGGATTTATTCATTGAGGTCTAACAGCACAGAGTACAGTAGTTTACTTAAATGTCGGGCTCGCTAATATTATGACTGGAGTTAATTAGACTCGCTTTCTTCCTCGTCATCTCCAGCGATACTGTATTCCATTCGAATTTCCTCAATCTCGTTTCGAGCAGCGTGCTCGTTTCGAGCGTTTTCGGCAAATTCTTCGAACCGACGTAATTCTTTTCGGAGAATATTCTTTTCAGAGTCCGCAACCTGCTGGGTTGGATTCATTGTCGGTACTACAATAAAATCGTAAATTAGCGCCTTGTCCTTACCCGGGTACTTTCGAAGTACTCGTCCACGCCGCTGAATGAACTGCATTGGATTGCCTGTGTTTGACATGAGGATTGCCTGTTTGGTTGATGGGACGTCTACTCCCTCATCAAGGCATTTCATTGCAACGAGTGCATCGACATCACCTTCATCGAACGAGGTCAGGAGACGCTGTCGTTCCGTATCGTCTTCGCGATAAGTGAACTTATGCTGGCGAATTCCAAGTTCGTTCAATATATCCTGCACATGGTCAATCTGCTGTGAGTTAGTATATACAAGAAGGTGGTCAGGCTCTCCGATAGATCTCAGAACTGAACGGAGACTTACGTATTTATTTTCGGCACTTTTTATGATGTTTGCGCGTTTCATCGCCAACCGATTTACCAACTCCTCGTCAGCATCGTCGCTTGCATATGCCTTTGCGAGTCGTTTTGAGAGGGAACTGTAGTCTTCCATCTCTTCTTCAGTCAATTCAACGATAATTGGATAGTAGTCGTATGGCGTCAGGAACTCCGGAATGGCTTCCCCCAAGGAATACTCAAACACGATGTCTCCAAAGTAGTCAAGAAGATATTCTGAACCTTCCTCATCATAATGACGCTCTGGGGTTGCAGAAAGACCAATACGGTACTCATATTCCTCTAAGAGCGCTTCGCGACGGTGACTGGATCCTAGGCCATGGACCTCATCAGCGATTAAGAGCGTCTCACAGCCTGAGCGTTGTATTTGATCCCGAAAGTATTCACTTGCAAGCGTAGTGTGTGTCGTAATTACCAGCTGATCGGAACCAAGGCCGAGTGCCAAGTCTGAGAGGAGACGAGATAGATCCTCTTTCCACTCAGCATTTGCGGATCCGTAGAGGAATTTCGGATTGCCGTAGCCAAATTTCTCTAACTCTTCTTTCCATTGGTTAGCAAGGTGAGTATACGGAACTGCAATAACCACGAGCATCGGCTTTTCTGTTTGTTCAATAAATTCGTCCATCGCTCCCAAGGCAGTGAAAGTCTTCCCTGTACCCGTGGCCATCTGGAACAGACCTCGGTTTTGATTAGCAAACCAGCTATCAACTGCTTCTCGTTGGTAGGGGCGAAGGGTGATGTTATCCCCGCCTCCTTCTGGATTCTCATACGGTCTATGGTCGTGGTCTCGAAGGTCTGCGATATCCTGTTCTATACCCTCGGGAAGAGGAATTACGTTGAGGTTCGATTTTTGTCCCTCCCAAATCTCATCAAATCTCTTCTCTTGCAGAGAAACACCTTCTGCGTCACGTTCACTCAGCCAGTCACAATCTATACTATATGCTTCATAGTTCTCAAAAGCGTGAGCACTGTCATTTTTCGATCCATGGAATGCCACTTTGTTTCCATCTGAATCGCGAAATATCCCAAATTTGTCGTGGAAATCTCCGTGGAGTTTTTGCTCCGGGATCGCAAATCGAATTTCCAAAAGTCCATCTGCGATCATCCATGCAATTGCGTTCCGAGTTTGATATTCGAGATCGTATTGTAGGTCCCGAATTTCATCCTTTAATTCTCTTCGGAGGATATCATCTCTTTTCGCAGCTTCGCCCCGCTTGATCGCGTCCCAATCGTCTTTTTCGAGCATAGGACTCATGATCCATTTCGCTGTTCCACCATTCTCTGCGAGTTCAGCGATCCCGCGTGATGCAGAACGAAGCCAGTTCGTGGTGAAATATCCAACACCGCGTTTATACTCAACGGAACGCGAGAGAAGCGGATTGTAGAAGGCTTCGATAAAATCTACGTCAGAAGTGTCGATAACTCGAGGGATATCCAAGGTGGTAAACAGATCGTCCTCGCTCATTTGATTGTTGGAATGTCGTAAAGCATCGAAATAAGTCTATGGTAGCCTCCTGTTATTTCTAAGCGAACAACCCGGTTACCAGGGGGATAGCGTTTGGAGATTAGTTATCCACAACGCCACCCTGTTCCCGGAGAACCTTCGCCACATCACCAAGACGCTCCGATTCCTTCGGGAGGTTCTCGAGCGCCGTATCGAGATCGACCGCCAGCGAATACTGGTTTTCGTCGCCACGACCCCGACCCTGCCGCTTATTGAGCACGTTCGTATCGGCGAGGTCGTTGAGTCGATCGCGGAACCGGCGGTTCGAGAGAACGTTCACATCCGCGTACTCACAGAAGGTCTTGTACTGGGTGTATATCGGTGTCGTTGTCACGGGCGTGTCGCCGTGAATTCCGTGATACGTGACCGCCATGAGCGCGAGCATTCGCTGATTCGGGAGCGTCTGGATCCCTGACTCGATGGCCTTCGTCTCGAGAAAGTCTCGTGCTTCGCGGACGTGCTCCTCTGTGACGGTCGTCTCTCCTGTATCGTCGGCAAACCGGGTCGCACGGAACAGCAGACGGATCGCCTCGCGAGCGTCACCAGTATCCTGTGCGCCTAACGCCGCAGCAAGCGGGATCGTGTCATCGGTCAGAATCTCACTTCGGAGGTGCTGGTAGTCCTCGATCCCGTCCTCGAAGAATGTGTCTCGGAGCGCACCAACGGCACGACGTGCGAGGATGTTGCGGAGCTGATCAGCGTCATACGGTTCGAAACGGACCTCATCCTCACCGAGACTCGACCGGACGTCGGCGTCGAGGTTTTCGCGGAACTGGAGATCATTCGTGATCCCGATAAGCGAGAGACGGACACCATCCGGATTTGATCGTGGGAGCTCGTAGAGGATGTAGTCGTCATCGCCGATGGCGTCGATCTCATCGAGGACGACGATGACTGTCCCGCCTATCTCTTCCAGATTCTCGATCACCATGTTGAGGAGAGTCTTCCGCTGGTGACCGCTCGGGAGTTCCTCACCCGGGCCGAACCGTTTCTCACGGAGTCGCTTGACGAGATGTGTCAGGACATGGTAGGAGCCGTCCATGCCCTTACACCGGATGTGAACCACGGTGAGGTCCATCTCAGAGTCATCGGCGTACTCCTGAAGTTGATCCGTCTTGAGGCGGATTCCGACGGTCTTCCCTTGACCCGATTGACCGTACACGATCAGATTGAGCGGCGTTGAGCCCATCGTCGCTGGACGAAGCGCGGAGTGGATCTGGTCGAGTTCGACCTCGCGCTCCGGCAACGACTCGGGCTGGTACGTCTGCTCGTTGGGGTTGAGGACGTCCATGTCCTCGAAGATCGTGTCCTCGTCACCGAACGCCTTCATACGCTTCCGTTTTCACGGTTGTATATAAAACCCCCGTGTCCTACATGTCTTCCTGTCTAGCAGACGGGGTAGTGTCCAGAATATCGGTGTTAGTTCCCCTGCGATTCTACTGTGCCTCGGGTAGAAGACAGGGACAGAGGGGGGTGCGTCCAGCAAATCATCGAGATACTAGACGGAGTTGAGTCCCGTAACAACGAGACACAGACGATCCCAGGGCTATCTCCACAGGGGAACAGTGATCAAAGACATCGCTTTCAGGCCAATCTCCATTGGGGTGGGGGGATGCGTCCGGCAACGAATCGCAATGAATCGCACTCTAGGAGTACAGGCCTCACGGCGTTTTATCAGATCTCCCCGGGAAGGGTGTTCATGGATCGGAATATCTCGCGAATCCAAGAACACGGCCTCCGTTCGGTCTGGGAAAACGAGGAGCGGGATTTCACAAGGTGGTTGACGGAGAATATCGACCTGCTCGCGTCGGAGTTGGGAATAGAGATCGAGGACGCACGAGCAGAGGAAGCTGTCGGCGATTTCTCGGCTGATATCGTCGCACGAGAGATGAACACAGGTGAGACCGTCGTTATCGAGAACCAATACAACAGGACAGACCACGACCACTTGGGTAAGCTCTTGACGTACTCATCTGGGAAGAACGCCGGGTTCACGATGTGGCTCGCCGAGGAGTTCCGACCGGAGCACCGGAGTGTGCTCGAATGGTTGAACGAATCCGGGCCGAAAGGTGCGAAATTCTTCGCGATCAAACCTCGCGTCGTGAGTATCGAGGGGGCTGAGGAGCGTGGCTTCGAGTTCGAAGTCGTCGTTGAGCCTAACGAATGGGAACGAGAAGTTAGTACCGAATCTCTTTCCGACTCCGAGCGCAGCTATCGTCAGTTCTTCACCGAAATGGTGGAGGCGTACTCCCAGAGACACCCCCAACTGGTACAAACTCAAGCCGGGAGCTCGAAGCTATCTGACGTTCAGCGCTGGCATTTCGAGGGTTCGATTTGGATGGGCGTTCCATCAGGGACCGGAATTCTCTGTCGAACTCTACATCTCCACACCGGATAAGGAACGTAACGAGGAGATATTCGAGACGTTGAAACGAGAACGAACAGATATTGAGGCGAATTTAGGCGTTGAGTTGGAGTGGGAACGCTTACCCGAGAAACAAGCCTCTCGAATTAAACAGCCGAAGGATCTCGACGGGACAATCACCGAACTGACGTCTGACCAGCGGAGTCACCTGATCGATTGGGGAGTGGATGCGATGGATGAATTCCAAGAGGAATTTGAACCCCGCATTTCCGCTCTCGGGTCCAACTGACTGCTTATCTTGACGATGTAACGACCTGCTACGTAGTTCCTTACGTTCTATCGTCTTGTCGGACGCACCCCCCTCCCCCTCCAAGTAGTCGCGTTAGATCACGCCAGTTCCGTCCGCTCAATCTGAATCTCTCCCTCGGAAATCGTCAATAGCCAAGTCGAGGGATGATTCTCTCGAGTCGACGTGCTGATCTCCGCAGTCGGGCCAGTAACGAGTAGTGGCGTATCGTAGCCAGCTATCGAACCCTGACTCCCGACGTGCATGTGCCCCGAAACGATCAGATCTAGCCACTCATCAGCTCGGTCGAGAAACTCTCGGAGGTCGAGGTGGTTCGGATCGTTTCGGTGGATCGGCGTCCCAGTCCCGTCGACCGCCGGATAGGGCGTGTCATGGAGGACGAGAATCGAGGTCGAGGGGTCCTCGTCAGCAACAACCTCCGGTAGTGGCCTCGAGAACTCACCGGCCCCGTAATCGAGTCCCGATATCCGAGCGGTACCCTGTTCGAGGGTAATCGTTTGACCGCCCAGATGGATCCCGGGTCCTCGACGTAACGTCTCGTTACCGGCTTCGTTGTCGTGGTTCCCGTGAATGAAGTAGAAGGGAATCCCTGCGTCGTGGGTTTGCTGAATCTCCTCGTGAACGTGGTCCGTGTCCGTCCGAGTTATCTCGTGGTCGAACACGTCGCCAGCGTGGACGACGGCGTCGACGTCGAGGTCTCGAGCACGGGCGAGGCACCGACTGAACGTCCGTCTGTTGTCGACCGCTCGGGCCCACGGTGGCTTCGTGCTCGATGGCCGGTGCCGATAGCCGACGTGTGTATCCCCGACGACGAGAAGCTGTAACGGACCTGAATCGGGTGTAACCCGTTGAACATCAAAATCCGCGTTACTGTGAATACGCAGTTCGGGACCCGAGGCGTCGCTGTATCGCTTGGCTCGTCCGCCCGTGATCGCGTACGTGGCACCGACCTCCCACTCGACCGTTACATCGTGTTTCTTCCAGGTAACGACCTGTAGCTCCATCCCCTCAGCATCGGTTGCGATGAGTTCTACGTCTCGAGGAGACGGTGGATCGGTATCGACCTCGCGGACCGCCACTTCCAATGGATCCGTTATGGACTGATTGTGCCGAAGGCCGCTACTGGTCTCCACAGATCATGCCATTCTAGGTGTGCCGTTAGTCTTACTGATAGTCCCGGGTGGCTCGATTTACTATTCGGCCAAAACTAGAAACAGCACCGGACGAATGTTCGAGTCAAAATATCGATGTCGCGTGAGGATTCTATCACCGCAATTCTCTGCGTATTTATCTTGGAACCACGGTCGACAGACATTCACTAGAGATTCTGAGTCGCCAATATGTCCCCGCTGTATGGCGATTTGATGAAATAGATCACTCGTCAACATGAGTTGGTGAATTATCTGAAGCTCTTCCTCTGGAGTTGGTACTCTACTGTGAATTCGAAGCGACAATTGGGACAATAACCGCTAGACTGATCAGATATTATCCGAGATAGTCTCCAAATATAGCTATAATTGGTGGAAATCAGCCCACCAACCACCAATTCTGACTAACCTATATCAGTAAGTTCGGTCTGTGCCCTGACGTGACCAGTCCCACGGAATCGGTCGCCGCTCGTATCGAATCGGACTCGAAGACCCAGCTCACTCGCGCTGCCGAGGAGTGTGACCTAACGGTCTCCGCGTACCTCGAGAGCGTTATCGAGGAGCACATCAACCGGAACCCCCACAATCTTCGAGCTCTCGAATCATCCACTACCCGGGATCCTGGTGGAACGACAACCACTACACGCGAGGAGTCACCGGATGGATTCGTCGAGGAAATGCTCGAGGGGTTGGAGTAACCGTGTCCAACGAGGTTCCATCCATAGCCAACCCGGACAGCCTAGAGAATCGTCTCGAAGAGCTGCTCGAGCAGACGAGCGAATCCCTCGAACCGACCTCCCCGGAGCGAGCCCTCGAGCTCTACCTCGACGACAAGGCCCGCGACTGCCAGCGGGCGACCGTCGACGCCCACCGCTCTCGACTCGGGTTCTTCGTCGAGTGGTGCGACGACCAGGACATCGACACGCTCGACCAGCTCTCCGCTCGCGACCTCCATGAGTTCCGCGTATGGCGGCGCGAGGACCTCAACGTCGTCAGCGAGAAGACGCAGATGGACTCGCTGCGCGTGTTCATCGAGTGGTGCGAGACCATCGACGCCGTCGAGTCCGGGCTGTACCGCAAGGTCGACTCGCCGAACCTGGACAACGGCGAGAACGCGCGAGACACCGTGCTCAACGCGGAACGCGCCCAAGAGGTCCTAGCCTACCTCGAACGGTACGAGTACGCCACGACGGAGCACGTCTGCTGGGTCGTCCTCACGGAGACGGGTGTGCGACTCGGTGGGGCCCGAGCTCTCGACGTGGAAGACTACCGAGCCGATGCGGAGACGCCCCACATCGAGATCCATCATCGCCCGGACTCGGATACACCGATCAAGAACAAGGAACCGGGCGAGCGTCGCGTCGCAATCAGCGAAGAGGCGTGTGACGTGATCGACGACTACCTCGAACAGCGCCGTCCGGACGTCGTTGACGACCACGGCCGAGAGCCGCTCCTCGCGACCCAGCGGGGCCGCGTGGGGACGTCGACCATCCGGACCTACGTCTATCGCTGGTCACGGCCGTGTGCTATCGGCCGGGAGTGTCCACACGACCGCGACCCCGACGAGTGTGAAGCCGCCAACAACGAGGCACGAGCTGCTCGCTGTCCGTCGAGTGTGACTCCCCATCCAATCCGTCGAGGATACATCACACAGTTGCTCCGGGCAGGTGTTCCGGTTGAAATCGTTAGCGACCGGTGTAACGTCTCGCCCACGATCATCGACCAGCACTACGACGTACGGTCGAAAGAGGACAAAATGCAACAGCGTCAAGAAGTGCTTGGGAAGGTCGAAGGTCGCGGTTCGTCCTACACCTAAGATTCGTTCCCTATACCCGAAGGCGACTCAAGAGGTCGTTGACGTCAACACCACTGTCCTCCGTCGTATCAGTACATGCCTCGCTTTTCTCAACAGGTATCTCAACTGAAGGGCCGATAGTTGAGGTCTGGCCATCCCGGTCGTGTCGGGCCCGTTCTATATCTCTGATCGTTCCAACCATGTATTCGCTAGTATCGTGAATATCTAACCAGAATTTAGCTTCATTGACACAGCCAATTTTATAACAGTGGGCGTTCCAAATTTGAGTGATTAAGATGGTCGGGATCTCGACCTACGACGAAACGGACATGCTTGAGGATATCCTTGCGGGCTTACGGGCTGCGTTAGCACAAACTGGTGCCACTCTCGGAGATAATGAGGACGATGAGTTCCGACAGGTCGAAGATATCCAGGTAAATAAGCTCGTTCAGCACGCTGTTGAAGATGCGAATCTTCCGGTTTCCTGGAGCTGGTTTAGGTATGGACAGTCGATTCCCCGAAGTATGGTTTCTGGTTCGAACATTCACCCAGAAGAACTGGGAGCACAAGAAAAAACGATGTCTCAAAAAGATATTGTCCAAACTGCGAAGACGCGGGAGGGTTACCGCGACTATTTCATTAACGATGTATCAATGGGGGAGGCCGAGGGAATCAGAGATATCTGCGATCTATCTATTGACGAATTCCTAAAAATAGTCTATGATGAAGCTCCCGTTGAACATCGCGATCTCTATGTTGCGAACTTAGAAATGCAAAATATGCTACGCAGGATCGCACTCCAAGACGGATGGGTTTCAGACGAGGAGTATTACGATGTGGTCTGGAATATCACCCGCAACTTCCAGAAGGAGATGATCCGACACAAGGAATTCACGCGAGAAATGCGTAGACCTGTTTCGAAGTACCTCCGCATTGTCCGCCAGGTAGTCGTAGCAGCTCAAGAGAATGAAGAGGTCACCCCCGAACAGCGAAGAGCATTGAAGGACCTCGCCAGTGCATATCACGAACCAATCTGGAAGTCACTATCAATGAAAATCTCTGCAGTAACTACAACAGGTCGTGATGAAGGTCTAAAACAAAATAAATACGAGGATGAGGTTGAGAATATAGTTTCACAAGCACGCTCAACAATCGAGACGCTGCCACGCGAATTGGACAATGAAGGACTGATTTCAGGGGTAAAAGGGTTTCCCGAACCCGCGGACGATGAATTACAAACAGCAATTGCTGCGTCAGAAACCAGAATCTATTCATAACAGTGGTTTCAGCAGCATTCCTTGGTCTTTCAACAGTCTATGCTTACGGGCGGCTAGTTAATACAGACACTGAGATCCGCCACAAGATTAGACAAACCGATGTTTCAACATATCTGACGCCCAAATCACGCTCCGTTGGACAGGAACGGATCGACTTCCAATATGAACTGTATGATATTCTTCAAGAAAGGCTGATCGCACACTCATCGAAAATTGAAACCGCAAGTCCCAATAAAAAGCAACAAATAATTTCAACAATACTGGACAGTGAAAAAATATTAGAAAGCGGACTTGAATTGAATCGGTTATCGGAGGAATTTCTTTCTGAAGAATTGGGTTACTGGAAGGCCGAAGTTAAAAAATACGGACCTGAACCAGTCGCAGACCGACTTGAAAGTATTTTATCGAGTCACGGTCCTTCTCCAGTTGATATCCGTGCAGATATCTCGGATAAGAGCTTTTACGAAGGAGCAGATACTCAAGTTCTGTCCGATTTTCAGGCGGAGTTAGATACTAACACGGGTGAGGTCTTAGCGGAAGGGCTAGCTTGGTTCAGAAAAAAAGCGTCAAATGGTTCCCAGCGTCAGAAATATCCGATCGTTATCACAGAAAATTCTAGAACCTACGACAAACGTGACGTATTAAATAATATTATTGGGCAAAAGCCGAGAAGAAGCAGTAGTAAAATTAACTTCCAACTCCCTGATGACGTATTCTAGCGGTAAAGAGGTAAGTTCTCCTCATTAATACGGGTAGACTCCTTCCCCACTTGTCCAAGTGTACTATCAACCTGTTCGCTGAACTCTCCCCGAAAGTGGTCTGTATTTAGATTATCCGCATCTGGATCTCGATAATTTCGTTGGATTTTGAACACGAGTTCCGCAATATCACGGTCGATTTCACCGGGCGCCTCTACATAATGCTCCATCAATTTGCTCATTAGACTGTCTAAATTTTGTAACTCTTCTCGATCTTCAACTGGTTCATTAGATTCAAGCTGCGTACAAACGAGATATATTTGCTGTAGAATACTCACAGTTTTAACCAGCCATTGTTCTTTTTCTTGTTCGATACGTTCTTCCCGCTTCTTTTCAAACTGAATGTGTATCGAAAAATAAGAGCTTACCAACGCAACGAGTATCGGAAGAGCAATCCCCGATATCACCCACGGTACTTGAGAGGTGCCGGCACTGGGTTGTGAAGGTAGATAGAGAGTAGCAACTCCTCCAAGAAGGACTCCAATTGCGAAGATAGACAGAGCCAATACAATGTCTTCTAGGGTCCAGTTGGATACACTCATGTTGATTTAGTAGCTTAAGAGAGATTATGTGGGGCCATAATAAATACTGGTGGGATAATAAAGTCGACTCGATAGACTAGTTCCGATTGATGGAATTATGACCGAACTATCTCATAGAATGGTCTGTTTGAAACTCGTTTCTGGCAATATCGTTCAAACCATTCATATATCAAATACATATTTGTAGCCAATCAAAAATAATATGATATGTTGGACTAATCTATATTAGACTGTTATATGTAGGGGAGAGTAGCAGCGGCAGTTCGGAGATCTCTAGATATTCTTGAGATATTCCCTCCGTTGTTCCATCTTCTCCCTCTGCGAGCGCTGGTCGTAGTGTTGGTCGATGACGTCGGGCGTCACGTTCGCTCGGTCGCTGACGACTGTCTCGGGTACGTCACTCTGTAAGTAGTGTGTGATTGCTCCACGACGGAACGGATGTGGGCTCACGCTCGACGGACATTGTGCCGAGTGACCTCTGTCTGTGGCTTCACATTCGTCTTCGCTGCGGTCGTGCGGACACCCTTGACCGTACGCACAGGGACGAGTCATCTGGTAGCAGTGTGTCCGGATCGTAGTCGTCGCCATCCGTCCTTGATTCGTCGCGAGGAGCGGACTCCGTCCGTACTCGTCTGTCACGTCGGGCCGTTTCTCTCGGAGCCAATCATCGAGAACGAGACAGACCTCGTTGGAGACCGCGATAATGCGCTCGCCCTCCTGCTTGTTCTTGAGTGGCGTGTCGGACTCGGGTCGGTGTCGAATGGTTAGAGACTGCTCTTCGGGATCGTAATCCCCGACGTCAAGCGCACGGATGGAGCCCATCCGGAGCATCGTGTGCCACAGCAGCGTCGCGGTGACGTGATCGATCGAGGCGTACTCGTACCGTTCGAGGTACGCCAACATTGCCTCGGCGTCGTCAGTCTCGAGCATCACGTCGCGACTGTTCTCCCCCGGAGTGAGGTCCGGCGACCGGACCTTCTTGTGAAGGTCTTGTTCGACGGCGTCGATTGACTCCAGCCACTTGACGAAGACGCGGAGCGTGTCCATCTGCGTCTTCTCGCTCGCCTTCGTGAGGTCGCCAACGTTGCGTCGCCAGAGTCGGTACTCCTGAAGTTTCCGGCCGGTCAGGTTGTTCAGGTTCTCGATATCACGTTCCTCACACCATCTGAGCAGGAAGCGTAGACGCGATTTGTGAGAGACGACCGTCGCGTCGGCGACCGATGTTTCTTTCTCTGCGATGTACAGCTCGAATGCCGTTTCGGGGTCGATTGGTTCGAGTTCCATGGTTCGATCGGTTTCGAACCACACGACGGCACGGCCTTCGACACCCGTTCAGCGAATCACCAACTTTTCCAAGTTGCCGTCTTTCTCCCGTCGCGCCCGCTTTCTCACAAATACTTTCTCGACTAAGATGGATACGCCGTAGGTGTAATCTTCCCTCTGTTTTCGCCACTTTTGCTCGGAGCAACCGGTACATCTGGACTTGGATTCAGTACGTCGGGCTCATCAGGAAGGTCGTTATTACTATATATTGATCAATATCGATAGCAACTGATACTATCTGATAGTGGCCGCACGATACTAGAAATTATACGTATATCAACCTATTATAAACCTGTTTAACAGAGTTCTCCCTGAATTCACCTGATGTCACGTGATTCGGGGCGTCAGGCGGACGCGGTATCACGCCGAAAGTATCTGCTCACGTCGGCCGCAGTCGGGGCGGCCGGCCTCGCTGGCTGCAGCGGCAACAGCGGTGACGGTAGCGACGGCAGCGACGGCGGGAGCGAAGGCGAGGAAGGCAACACGATGGAGTCCGGATCCTCGGCTCCAGCGACGGTGACGGCCGAAGGATCGTCGACGGTGTACCCCATCTCGAACAAGGGGAGCTCCTACTGGAACTCGAACTCGCCGGCGAGCGACGGCGAATACTGGGGATCCAACGACGAGTCGTCTGTCGCCGGGTGGGATCAGATCGACACCGACCAGAATATCGCCGACTACTTCGCCAGCCTGTACGGCTTCGAGGCGACCGGCGAGCGGTCGAACCCGCCGTTCGCAACTCGCGTCGCGCTGAGTCACTCGGGGACCGGCTGCGAGGCGGTTCGGGACGGGCTCGTCGACATCGGGAACTCTTCTGGACCGATCACGGCGGAGCTCGACATCAGCGAAGAGGAGCGCGACGAGAACTACGTCGACCACGTCGTCGGCCGCGACGGTCAGCCGGTGTTCGTGAGTCAGGCCATCTACGACGCCGGTGTCGAACAGCTCACCGGCGAGCAGATCCGCGGCATCTACCAAGGCGACATCACCAACTGGAGCGAGGTCGGCGGTCCGGACCAAGAGATCTACGTCGTCGGTCGCGCCGAGGGCTCCGGGACCGACACCTCGTTCCGGCTGAACATGCTCGGCGACGCCGACGCGCCGATGGACGTCGACACGCGCCTCGGGCAGAACCAGCAGGTCCAGCAGGTCCTCCAAGACAACGACAACGCCATCGGCTACATGGCGCTGGCGTTCTCCGGGTCGGGGATCCAAGCGATCGCGATCGACTTCGAGGGCACCGTCTACCGCCCGGACCCCGACGCCGAGAACACCATCTTCGACTCGGAGTACCCGCTGAACCGAGACCTGCACATGTACACCCGGATCAATGAGGAGACGCCTGAAGGCACGGACATGCGTGAGGCCGCGTTCCTCAACATGTTCCTGACCGAATTCGGTCAGAAGACGTTCGTCGAGGACGTCAACTACATCACGCTGCCGACCTCGGACATCGAGGCCGAACGCGAGAAGCTCCCCGAACAGGCGTAACTCCTCGGCCGCGCGGACGTTCGCTTCGCGGTCCGACCCCATTATATGTCACTTACCCCCCAAACCGATTGGCGCGCTAGCATCGAGCGACGGCTGACCAGAACGCAGGAGTTCGTCGACGACACCGACCCGGAGGCGCTGGCAGTGGTCCTCGTGTCGATGGGGTCGCTACTGGCCGCGTTCGTCGGGTTCCTACTGGCGTCACCGTGGACCGCCGTTCCGCTCGGCGCGTTCCTGATCGCCACAGGCTACGGCTGGGCGCGTCATCAGGCGCTCGTCGCCCGCGCGGTCACGTTCGCGATGACGACGGTGACGCTCGTGACCCTCGGGCTCATCGTCGCCTTCATCTTCGCCGAATCGATCCCCGCGTTTCAGTACGAGACGGCGACCGTGTTCGGCGTCTCCGTTCCGGGACTCGGGATGTTCACACAGGCCCGCTGGGACGCCGTCTCGGAGCCCGTTCGCTACTCGCTGCTCCCGATGATTCACGGGACGGTGATGGTGACCACCATCGCGACGCTCGTGGCGGCCCCGCTCGGCGTCGCCGCGGCGCTGTTCATCGCTGAGATCGCACCCCCTCAGGTCCGTGAACTCGTCAAGCCGGGCATCGAGATACTGGCGGGGATCCCCTCGATCGTCTACGGGTTCATCGGCTTCACCGTCATCAACCCGTGGGCGAGCGGAGCGTTCGACCTCAACGGCGGTTCGACGTACCTGTTCGTGGGGATGGTCGTCGGGCTGATGGCGCTGCCGACCGTCGTCTCCGTGGCCGAGGACGCGCTGACGAGCGTCCCGGACGTGATGAAAGACGGGTCGCTCGCGCTCGGGGCGACCGACTGGCAGTCGATGACCTCGATCACGCTTCCCGCGGCGTTCTCGGGTGTCTCGGCGGCCGTCCTCCTCGGTGTCGGTCGAGCCATCGGCGAGACGATGGCCGCGACGGTGATGCTGGCCGGGATTCCGCGGATCAGCGAGCCGCTCGTGAACGTCTTTTACGGCTACGAGACGCTCACGTCGCTCATCGCTCGCGGCTACGGCAGCGCGAACGGCGTTCACGAGAGCGCGCTGTTCGCCGCTGGTGTCGTCCTGTTCGTGACCGTGTTGTGTCTGAGCATCGGCTCACAGTACATCGAGGCGCGTATGCGTCGCCGTCTCGGGGGTGTCGAATGAGTCGCGCGACCCAGAGTGTGCTCGTCCGGGACGACCGCACGCTGTACGAGGCCGTCGCCGGAACTGCGGTCGGGCTCTCCGGAGTCGTGTTTGCGGTCGGCTTGGCGGCATTGCTGGGCGTTATCGCGATCGACGACCCCGTTGCCGGCCTCGAATTGTCGGTGGCGTTTGGCGCGGTGCTACTCGCGCTCGGAGCGGCAGTCATTGGCTTCGGGGTCGCCTCACGGTTCGGGTACGTTGACGCGGCACCCCAACCCAGCGCGGGAATCGTCGCCGCGGCCGCGTTCACGGGGATCTGGTTCGCCGTGGGCGCGATCGTGTCGGGAGCGGTTGGGCTCGGAACGGGCGGCCGGCTCGGGGTCGGGGTGATCCTTGGGGGAGTAGCGTTCGCGACGACCGCGCTCCCCCGCGAAGATATCGGATCGACGGGACCCGCGGGGGCCGTCGCTGGCCTCTGTGGGCTGTTACTCGTCACCGGCGTCGTCGGTCCCGGATGGGAGCAGGCGCTGATCGGGTACAACGCGACGCTGTTCGGCGACACCGTCGTTCCCGCGGTCGTGATGTTCGCCTCGTTGGTGAGCGGCTGGAGCGCCGCGAAAGCGTACGGCGGGTTCGGTGCTCGGGGGCGGAACGTCGGCGCGTACGTGCTCATCTACCTCGTCGTCTGTTCGATACTGGCGGTGCTCGTCGGGCTCGTCGCCTTCGTCACGGTGAGGGGACTCCCCGGGCTGTTCAACGGGTTCGGCGTCGGGGGAGCGGGGCTCATCAGTTGGCCGTTCCTGACCAACGGAGCCGGTCTGACAGCCAATATCGCTGGCGTGTTCCCCGCACTCCTCGGGACGGTGTGGCTGGTCATCGGGGCCGTCCTCTTCGCCGTGCCGACCGGTGTCGGCGCCGCCGTGTTCCTCAGCGAATACGCCGAACAGGGCCGGTTCACGGGAGCCGTCGAGGTGGCGACCAACGGCCTCTGGAGCACGCCGAGCATCGTGTTCGGCCTGTTCGGTGCCGCCTTCCTGATCCCGCGCTTCGGCAATCAGAAATCGCTGATAGCCGGAATGTTGACGCTCGGGTTCATGCTGTTACCGTTGGTGTTGATCACGAGCCGGGAGGCGATACTCGCGGTGCCCGACGAGTACCGTGACGCCAGCGCGGCGCTCGGCGTCTCCAAGTGGCAAACGATCCGTAGCGTCGTCCTCCCCGCGGCGATTCCGGGAGTGACCACCGGCGTCATCCTCGGCGTCGGACGCATCGCCGGCGAAACCGCACCCATCCTACTGACCATGGGCGGTGGCGTCCTCCCGGCGAAATCGGCTGCCCCCAATGTGCTGAGTGGCTTTCAGCTGAGCGCGTCACCACCGTTCGTCAGCAACCCCGCGTTGTTGGAGGCGACGAGCGCGCTGCCGTATCAGTTGTACGCGCTCATCACGGCGGGCCTGAGCGGGAACATTCAGAACCCACAGGAGTACGCGTGGGGACTGGCGCTGACGCTACTGCTCGTCGTGTTGGTCTTCTACGCGGTCGGTATCGCGACGCGCTACTACTTCAGACGGAAACTCCACCAATGAGTCAGACAGACACCGCAGAGACCACGCCGAACCGCACGGACAGCCAAGGAATCTCCACGACTACCGGCGAAACCGTCGAGGAGACGCGGCCGGAGTGGACGAGCTACGAGGCCGGCGGCGAGACGAAACTCGCCGTCGACGACCTCGACGTCCATTATGGAGACGACCACGCGCTGAAAGGCGTCTCGATGGACATCCCCGAGCAGAGCGTGACGGCGCTTATTGGTCCCTCTGGATGCGGAAAGTCGACGTTCCTCCGGTGTCTCAATCGGATGAACGACCGCATCCGCGCCGCCAATGTCGACGGAACGGCCGAGCTCGACGGAGAGAACATCTATCAGGACGGCGTCGATCTCGTCGAACTTCGCAAGCGGGTTGGGATGGTGTTTCAGAGTCCCAATCCCTTCCCCAAGTCGATCCGTGAGAACGTCTCCTACGGACCGCGGAAACACGGCGATATCGAGACCGGACTGCTCGCCAAGCTGACGGGACGCGCGGAGCCCGACCGCGAGGAGGCGCTCGTCGAGCGGTCGCTCGAACGGGCCGCGCTGTGGGAGGAGGTGAACGACCGGTTGGACGACAACGCGCTCGGGCTGTCCGGCGGTCAACAACAGCGCCTCTGTATCGCCCGGTGTCTGGCCGTCGACCCGGAGGTCATCCTCATGGACGAGCCGGCTTCAGCCCTTGATCCGATCGCCACCTCGAAGATCGAGGATCTCATCGAAGACCTCGCACAGGACTACACGGTCGTCGTCGTCACTCACAGCATGCAACAGGCCGCCCGGGTCTCCGACCAGACCGCCGTCTTCCTCACCGGCGGCGAGCTCGTCGAGTACGACGACACGGAGAAGATCTTCGAGAATCCCGAGAGCCAGCGCGTCGAGGATTACATCAGCGGGAAGTTCGGGTGATCGTCGTGCCCCGAGAAGAGTATCGCGAGTCGCTAGACGAGTTGCGAGCCGACGTCGAGTCGATGGCGAAAAGCGTGCTGGGTCAGCTCCTGCGGGCGCTCGAAGCGCTCGAGAGCGACGATCACGAGATGGCTCACGAGGTGATCGAGAGCGACGACCGAATCAACCAGCAGTATCTTGAGCTTGAAGGCAACTGCGTCGACCTTATCGCGCTCCAACAGCCCGTCGCCTCTGATCTGCGCTTCGTCGCCGCGTCGTTCAAGATCCTCACCGATCTGGAACGGATCGGCGACCTCGCGACGAACCTTGCCCGGTACGCCCTCGCCGGTAGCTCGGAAGTCATCTCCGAAGTCCGGATCCAAAATATCGGCGAGACTGCCTCTAGTCAGGTCCGAGAAGCCATCGACGCGTACGTCGATGCCGACTCCGAGGCGTGCCGAGCGATCGACGAGCGTGACGACGAACTCGATGCGTCGTGTCAGAACGCCAGCGAAGCCGTCGTCCGCGAGCTGATTGCCAGCGAATCCGATCGGTGGGACATCGAACAACTGCTCGATGACGTGTCGCGAATACTGCTCACGATCCGCGATCTGGAACGAATTGGGGATCACGCCGTCAACATCGCTGCGCGCACGCTCTACATGAACGACGGTGAGCCCGAGCTGATCTACTGACCATGGAGACCAGAAAGCTGCAGGAGGTCGGTGGCGGCACGTTCACCGTTTCGATTCCGAAGGGATGGGCGACGAATCACGGCTTCGAGGTCGGCATGGAACTGCAGTTGTACACCCATCGTGACGGGTCGATCCTCATCCGGTCCTCGAACGCGGACGTCAACTGTCTGGACGAAGCAACGGTCGATATCGACGGCGGCGGTACTGAAGCCGTCACGCGTGCCGTCCGAACGGCCCATGCGGTCGGGTTCGAGACGATAACGCTGCGTCGGGTGGGCACGTTCACCGACGCAGAGCGCAAAGCCGTACAGGCGACGGTTCGAGCTCTAGTCGGGACGAACATCCTCAGTGAATCGGATGCGGAGATTACGATCAGACACCTCTTGGACACGTCGTCCGCCTCCGTCTGCCAGTCGATCGTACAACTCCAGTACGTGGTCGGTTCACTCCTCCGCGACGCGACCGCCGCGTTCGTTGACGCCGCTGACACACACGCGGGAATCCGTGACCGTGCTGACGAAGCGCGCCGCTCCGCGGAGATGGTCACGCGGCACTTCTCGCGGTCATTGGTCTCGCACGCCGAGCTCGACGCGCTGGGTGTCTCCCGTCCCGAGCTGTTCGCCTACTACGCTATCGCCAATCGTCTGGAAACCGTCGCCGATCAGGCTGTTCGGATCGCGACCACCGGAAAAAAACTCCCCGAGCCGCCCGCAGACAAGGTGGCCACAGACATGCATTCGGTGGCCGACGACGTCGCGGGCGCCGTTGATGACGCGGTAACGGCCGTCCTCGATAGGGACATGACGAAAGCACAACGGGCGAGGGATCAATGTGGCGACGCTGTCGAGGGTATCGAGGCGGTCGAACGACGTTTATACGACGAATCAGCTTCGGGATCGGTGCCCGTGGCAGTCGCGTTGTCGAACGCGCTCTCTCACCAACAACGGGCGGCTGATTGCGGTTACTATATGGCCGACACAGCTGCGAGAACCGCGATCCGCGCCGAAAATATCGATATCTGACGGTCCGGGGCGGGCAAACAATCGTTGTCGCTTCGAGACGGCGTTCGCTACTCGACCGCGGGGCGGTGTTCCTCGGCGACGGCTTCGACCTCGGCCCATGCGACCGGGGGTTCCATCGCCTCAAGCGCCTCGTCAAGCGCGGTTAACTGGTTGTCAAACCGTTCGAGCCACTCTGGTTCGGCACCCGCAGTGAGCTGTTCTCTGACGGTCTCATGATTGGCCTGAATCTCGTCGAGTCGGGGTTCGATCTCTGACGGCGGAGTACCACCTTCACGCTCGGCCCACGTTCGAAGCACCGCCAGTTCCGCCCGGAGATCCGCGATCATCAACGACTCGACGCGGTGTCGAACCATCGCTGCGGCCCACGTGTGGGCCATCTCGCTCTCAGGGTCGCTGTCGTCGACAGCGAGGGTTTCGGCGATGCCGTCGAGTTCGTCCACTGACTCCGCGAGTGCATCGAGGTCGGCGGTGAGCTCCTCGACGCGGTGATCGGCGTCGGTGAGCCACTCCTCGAACGAATCGATCTCGAACTGAAAGTCATCGGCGGCACGTTGGATCTCGGTAGCGGCGCTCGTCACCCGGCTAATCCGTCGCGCAATCCCGTAGAGATCGCCGTCCGCCTTCATGGCGAGTACCTCCTGTATGGCGTCACCGAGGTCGTTCGCTCGGTCCTCGATAGTAGTGAGACGCGCGTCGAAGTCGTCGATCCGTGTCAACACGAAGTCTAGGTTTGAGACCGGGGTGGCCGTCTCTCGTGCGCTGTCTAGCTTTCTGGCCGCGAGCTCTACTCGTGTCTCGGCGGTTGTCACCACCATCGAGGCGTTCGCGACTGCGTCGTCAACGGCCGCCCGGCGGATTGTCCCATCCTGCGCAACGATCGCGAGCGTTTCGCGCACCTCGTCAAAATCTCTCTCCGTGTCGACGACGATATCCGCCGCTTTTTCGACGGACAGTCCGTCGAAATCCGGCGAGTCGCCGTCGGACTCCGGTTCAATCGACCGATCGTCGGCTGGTTCCTTCCGCATCCGTGTCACTCCGCGGATGCCGTTTCCGACAGTAACTCGTCGAACAGCGCGACGACACGACGCTCGATTTCGTCGCGAATCTCGCGAACCTCCTCGAGCGGACGTTCGTGTGGATCGTCGAGCCCCCAATCGCGGTTCTCACCGTTCCACGTTGCCGGGCACACGTCTGCTGCCGAACAGCCCATTGTCACGACCAGATCTACCGCCTGTAACTCATCGGGTGTCACCTCTCGCGGCGTTCGGTCGCTGAGATCGATGTCTCGTTCACGCATTGCCTCAACAACGACATCGTGAACGTGGTCTGCGGGTCGTGTCCCGCCGGTAATTATCTCAATCTGATTACTCGCTTCACGACGGTCGCGCTCGCGCTGGGCGAACGCCGTCGCCATCTGGCTCCGTCCTGCGTTTTGGACACAGACGAATGCGATTCGGTGGTCCGGTTGACCGCTGTGGTGGCTCACGACTCGGTATGTGGGAGGAATCACTAAAGTCGTTACTTGGGACTGATAGTGAGTGCTATAGAGGAGTATAGTGATTTGAGTACGGTTTCCAGCATTGATCGGAGATACTCCTGAGCACTGCGATGTCCGAGTCGAAAGACGTGAGGTCGACCCGACTCCTCCAGCCAGTTCACAAAGCCGGCTGCGACATCGATTCGGTGTGCTCAGCAGTAGTCGGTAATAGGGTTCTTCGTTCAGAGTTAGCCCCCGAGACTTGCGTTCAGTATAAGCAAGACGTTACTGTAGATGTTCTTATCTACCCCAACGTTTGTCGAACAAATTTAGATTGAGGCGAATGACTTCCATCAACGGAAGAAAATACACAAAACGGCTATCGGTATAGCTCCCTATCAATACCCATCTCACCTCATTCATATAGTCATATATTATAAAAATTCAATAATTTAATGTGAGTGGATTTAGTCGCATGGCAGATGACCAAAGCGGACTGTCACCGTCGGGGCCTCGGCGCTCATTCCTCGCGGGCGTCGGGAGCCTCGCTGGTATCTCGACAGTTGAGCGCGCAGCAGCCTCGGCAGAGGGCGAAGCACACGCAAACCACGGCGAATCCGGCTCAATGAATCCTCACGAACCCATGAACCTGATCGACGGTGTCGAACAGAACGACAGCTTTCCGCAGACGGCCACGGTCGTCGACGAGATATCGAAAGGAGAGCAGATTAAGTACGAGTATCGAAAAGATATTCCGGGATTCATACTCGACCGCGCGCTATACAGTTCGGTCGTTTATCCGGGTGATTACGGATTCTTCACGCGGACAGCGGGCGGCGACGGTGATCCTCTCGACTTCTTGGCGCTGACCGAAGACGGCCTATTTACAGGCTGCATCTTCGATCTTCGGCCAGTTGCCGTCATCCGTGCGACTGATACGGGGGAGAAAGACGACAAGATCATCGGCGTCCCTGCCGATGACCCGCGGTTCAACCATATCGAGGGTCTAGAGGATATTCCAGAACATCAAAAGAACGTAATCGAGGAATTCTTCCGCACCTACAAGAACCTCGAACCCGACGATGCAGAGATGGTGATTGAAGGTTGGGACGCGCGCGACGCTGCCTACGATATCTTGGAAGAGGGACACCAGAAATGGAGGGACCTCCAACAGGGGAATAGCAACGGAAAGATGGTAGGTAAGAACAACTGAGCGGCACGAGAGCAGTCTCTCCTGCTTTCGAGTGAGTGAACCCCCATTCGGCATCGTCGCGGGCCACATCAGCGTGAGCGCGCCCGTCATAGTTTCTGGCGGGGTGAATTAACAGGACGACGGCTGGGTGTATATAAGGCGAATCCTAACTGACGATTGTGAGTTCGTTACGCAGCGTGACGGAGTCGTGTCGCCTGCAGTCGCGATATACAACTGTGGCGCTTCCTAAAACAACCAGAGTTGTTTTATAAACGCAGTATTTTACAAAATTCGGTCAATAGCGCAAGTAATCGATAGAATATACAATAATACTTTATTTGTGGCGTCGGAAGGACCGATAATGGTCGACGCAGCGGATGGGGGATCCCCGGACGTCCTCGAGAACAAGCGGAGCGCGACGCGATATCAGGTACTCGTCGAGATCGCCGACCGACAGCCCGCCGTCAGTCAGGGCGAGATCGCGGACACCATCGGCGTCACCTCGCAGGCGGTCAGCGACTACGTTCGCGATCTGGTCGAGATGGGGTACGTCGAGAAGGGGGGCCGCGGCCGGTACGAGGTGACGAAGGAGGGAGTCGACTGGCTCATCTCCCGGACCGACGACCTCGAGACGTACCTCGAACGGGTCAACTCCGACGTGCTCGGGAGCGTCGAGGTCGACGCCGCGATCGCGCTCGACGACGTGGCGGAGGGGAGCGAGGTCGGGCTGGTGATGCGCGACGGCGTCCTGCACGCGAATCCCGCCGGCGGGACCGCGACCGCGGTCACCGTCACGAGCGCGGCGAAGGGCGAGGCCGTCGGCGTCGCCGACTTCGAGGGCGTCGTGGACTACGACGCGGGAACCGTCTCGGTGCTTCCGGTCCCGACCGTCACCGACGGCGACCCGCCGGACCCGACCGTGGTCACGAGCCACGTCCCGGACGAGGGGCTCGTCGCGGTGGCCGGAACGGAGGCGTACGCGGTCGTCTCCCGAAGCGAGGTGACCCCGGACATCCGGTTCGGTACCGCCGAGGGGGTCGCCGAGGCGGGGACGCTCGGACTCGACGTGCTGCTCGTCGCGGTGACGGATCAGATCCCGCGACACACCTCGAAGCTCCGCGATAAGAACGTGCCGCACCGGGTCCTCGATTCGGACGCGTTTTAGCGGGTCCCGCGGACGGCACCCGCGAAGACGGTCGTGTACCCCACCTCGGAGACGCGGTCGCGTGCCGCCTCGGGGATCCCGGACCCGTCGCCGGCCACGTAGAACCCGGTCGGGAGGATCTCGGCGCGGGTCGCGGTGTACATCGGACTGATGACGCCGACCGTGACGGTGATGTCGTCGCCGCCGTGGGCGACCGCATTTCCGCTCCGGTTCGCGAGGAGTCCCGACGCGAGTTCGTCCTCGCGACACCGGACGACGTCGGTGACACCCGCCGCGAGGACGACAGGGAGTAATGGTGCCGGCGCCCGAAGGGGGACACGAATGTCGTTCGACCCCGAACGCGTCCAGACGGTGACGTTCGACTCGTACAGCACGCTCGTCGACGTCGAGGCGGCCGAGGCCGCGCTGGCCGACCGCGTGGCTGACCCCGAGCCGGTGTCGCGGCTCTGGCGGTCGCGGTCGCTGGCGTACACGTTCGTCGCGAACGCGATCGACGCCTACCAGCCGTTCTACGAGATGAATCGCGACGCGCTGACGTACGCCTTGGCGGCGCACGACGTCGATCTGTCGGCGGCGGAGCGCGACGAGATCCTCGCGGTGTACCACGAACTGGAGGTGTTCGACGACGTCCGGTCGGGGATCGAGCGCCTCCGCGAGGGCGGGTACGAGACGTACGTGCTCTCGAACGGGAACCCCGAGATGCTCGAGTCGATGGTGACGCACGCCGACATCGGCGACCTCGTCGCCGACACGATAAGCGCCGACGAGGTGGAGACGTTCAAGCCGGCCGCGGCGCTGTACCGTCACGGCGCCGCCCGGGCGGGGACGCCGATCGACGAGATCGTCCACGTCACCGCCGGCTGGTTCGACGTGATGGGGGCCGGGCACGCGGGGATGCAGACGGTCCGCGTCGACCGGAAGGGAACCCCCTGGGAGCCGTTCGACGGCGAACCGGACCGCACGGTCGAGTCGATCCACGAGCTGGCGGACGCGCTGGGCGTCTGAGCCGCGTCGCCCGAGGGCGCGAGCGCTCGCGACGCGTCGAGACTCGCGCCGGTGCCGAGCCTCACGCCCGCGACGACCGGCCGCCGACAGCGACGTCGAGCGGGTCCTCGATCTCGCCGACCACGGCTTCGAGCGCGTCCGTCGCCGTGATCAGCCCAGCGACGCGCCCGTCGTCGACGACGAGCGCGAGCTCCTGATTGGCGTCCTGAAACCGGTCGACGGCCTCGCTGACGTGCACGTCGGCCCCGAGCGTCATCGGCGGGGCGGCCAGGTCCTCGAACGTGGCCGTCCCGTCCCGGAGCGCGTCGACCCTGTCGACCACGGACGGAACGTAGACGATCCCGAGGAAGTCGTCCGGGTCGGCGAGCTCGTCGGCGACCAGCGGGAACCGCGTGTGCGGGCTGCCGCCGATCCGGTCGAGGTTCTCCGCGACGCTCTCGGTCGTCGAGAGGGAGACGATCTCCTCGCGGGGCGTCATTATCTCGTCGACCGTGATCTCGCCGATCGTGAGGGCGTTGAGCACCTCCTCGCGGCGCTCGACGGTGAGGTCGCTGCGGGAGAGGAGCGAGCCGAGCCGGTTCCGCAGGTCCGCGCGCGACTCGATGCTGTCCGTCTCGGCCTCGAGCCAGGCACCGGTCATCTCGATCCCGAAGCGACGGAGCGTCCACTTCGCGACCGCGTCGCCGAGGACGATGACGGGATACAGCAGCTTCGCGAACCAGTAGAGCGGGGTCGCGCCGTACCGGGCGACCAACTTCGTGCGCTCGACGCCGAGGTACGTCGGCGTCTGCTCGCCGTGGGTCAGGTGGAGCAGGTTGATGATCACGAACCCGAGGATCGCGCCGGCCCCGATCGACGCGAGCACCGTGTTCGCGAACACCGGCTCGATGAGGGACGCGAGCGCCGGCTCGGCGACGATCCCGACCGCGATGCTCGTGGCCGAGATCCCCACCTGACAGCTCGTGAGGTAGATCTCTAGGTCCTGCGTCATTTCCCACGCCCGCCGGAGCCCCGGCGCGTCGAACTCCGACTCCGGGTACTGCCGGACCCGAGTCAGGGCGAACTCGATCGCGACGAAGAACCCGTTCGCCAGGATGAGCAGTATCCCGGCGGTCAGGCGGAGGGCGACTTCGAGGCCGTTCATACGAGAGTGTTGGCCCCGTCGACCCCAAATAGGTGGCCACGATGCCCGCGGGGTCGGAGCACGGTGGCGTCGCGCTTATAAGGATCGCGGCGGCGAGAAGCGGGCTCGCGAATTGCTCGCCGCAGGAGATGGGCTCGGGCGGGTTCGAACCTCACTCACTCCGCTCGCGTCGCTCGCTCCGTTCCCTGCTTCGAACCGCCCTCAAACACGCACGTCGCTGTCGCTCGCGAACTGCTCGCGACAGCAAAGTGGGCTCGGGCGGGTTCGAACCGAAATCGGACGTGCTCGCTCCGTCGTCGCTGCGCGCGACCGACAGGGCTCGAACCCGCGTCCACGCCTGCGGCTCGCGAATTGCTCGCCGCAGGAGATGGGCTCGGGCGGGTTCGAACCGCCGATCTCAGCCTTGTAAAGGCCGCGTCATAACCAGCTAGACCACGAGCCCTCACCCGTTCGAACCCGCCGGGAGCGGAAAACGGTTTCTTTCTCCGGCGCGAGGATCGACCGTGAACCGCCGTCTCCTCGGGGTCGCCGCGGGTCTCGCGCTGCTCGGTCTCGTCGCCGTCGCGGCGAATCCCGCCCTCCTGATCACCGGCTACGAGACGACGACCGTCGAGGCCGTCGACGGCGAGACCGGCGAGTCGCTCGCGACCGTCGAGGCCCGCGTCGCGGACGGATTTATAAAGCGATACGTCGGGCTCTCGGCGACGGACGAGCTCGACGAGGGCGAGGGGATGCTGTTCGTTCACGAGGACGCGGACGAGCGCGCCTACGTGATGCGAGAGATGGCGTTCGGGCTGGACATCGTGTTCGTCGCCCCGGACGGAACGATTACGACGATTCACGAGGCGGAACCGGAGTCGCGGCCCCTCACGCGGTACCGCGGTACCGGCCGGTACGTCCTCGAAGTGCCCCGGGGGTGGAGCGAGCGCAACGGCGTCGAGCCGGGCGACCGCATCGTCGTCGACCGCGAGTGAGCGGCGTCCGGGTCCCTGAGTCCGGCCGGGCGCACGGGACTCCGAAGCGCCGTTCCCGTCCGCGACCGACGAAACCGATATCCGCCTCGCAGTCGTCGTCTCGGGTATGACCGGGCTCCCCGCACGGATCGCGTGGAATCTCCGCCACCGCTGGCGGCGGGTGTTCGCCCTCCTCGTCGTGGGCGGTAGCGTCGTCGCCCCGCTCGTCACCGGGATCTGGTGGACCCTCCCGCTGGTCTTGTTCTTCGGGCTGTTCGTCGTCCTCCCCGTGCTCCACACGCTGACGCGACCGGTCCCCGAACCGGACGACGGAGACGAAGCGCGCGAGGCGGACCCCGCGCTCCACGCCCTCCGGGAGCGCTACGCGCGCGGCGAGATCGACGAGCGGGAGTTCGAGCGGAAGCTCGACCGCCTGCTGGAGACCGAAGACGCCGAGACCGTCGATCGGGCGGGCGACGACGTCGGCGACCGGGTCCGCGAGGGAATTCGGCGCGAGGTCGAACGGATCCGCGAGTGACCGACGGTCTCCCTCGTCCCCGGACGCGACCGGCACGGTTTTGCGGGCCGACGGCGACCCGATCGGACGTGTCCGAATCGACCGACGGCCGAGCGGAACGTACCGCCGCCGAGCGACCGGGGGAGGAGTGATGTTCCTCGACGCCCTTCGGTATCCGTTCGCGGACCGAACCCGACTAGACGGCACCGCGAAGTGTCTCGCGGCGCTCCTGCTCGGCGGCGCGTCGCTCCGAGCGGCGGTGCAGCTCTGGCCCGACTGGGCGCTACTGGTCCCGCTGCTGTTCGCCGTCGGGATGCTCACGGCGTTCCTCGGGCTCGTCGGGGGCGTGCTCGCGGGGGACGGATTTCCCCGGGTCGCGACGGCCACGACGGCGCGTCTCGCCGGGCGACTGCTCGGCGTCGGTGCCGTCTACCTCCTCCCCGCCACGCTCACCGTCGCCGGCGTCAGCTACGTCGTCGCGAGGGGGACGGTCCCGGGAGCGTTGGGCGGCGTGACCATCGCGATGCTCTCGACCGTCGCGCTGCTCGTCACGGTCGCCTGCGCGTACCTCTTCCCGGCGGCCGCCGCCGTGAGCGTGCGAGACGGGCTCCGTGCCGGCCTCCGGCGGGACGCTCTCCGCGGGACCGCCTCGAGCTCGTACTTCCTCGCGTGGGTCGGCGCGACCGTCCTCGTCGTCGTCGCGTGGACCGCGCTCGCGGCGACGGCCGCGCGGAGCGTCGCCGCGCTCCTCGTGCTCGGGTGGGCCGCCTACGCCCACGTCGCCGCCGCGGCGCTCCTCGCGGAGTGCGTCGATCGGACCCGGTACTGGTGACCGGCGAGACGAACGGGATCACAAAATCGAGAGCGGGGAAACGAGACGCCGACGACTCGCGCGTGGGGCCGGCAGCGTCCGGATCAGGCGAAGTCTATCTGCTCGGCCGCGTCCTTCATCGATCGGTTGTGGAGCGCCTCGCCCGTGCTGCGGTCGAAGAGGTGGATCGCGTCCTCCGGGATCCGGGCGATCACCGTGTTGCCCTCGCTGACCCGATTGAACCCGTCGATCGTCGCGACGAGCGTCGCCGCGGTATCGGGGTCCGCGTCGGGATCGAAGTGGAGGTACACCGTGTTCTCGTCGCCCATCGGTTCGACGACGTCGACGGTCGTCTCGAACTCGCGGTCGCCGGCGGCGTCGACGAGCTCGACGGCCTCGGGGCGGATCCCCAAGACGAGGTCGGTCACGCCGCCGAGGTCCGCCCGGACCGCCTCGTCGATCGGGTACTCGAAAGCCTCGCCGACGAGGCGGTCGCCCTCCAGCGTCACGTCGAAGAAGTTCATCGACGGCTCGCCGAGGAAGCTCGCGACGAACCGGTTGGCCGGCTCGTGGTAACACTCCAGCGGTGTCGCGATCTGCTGGAGCGTGCCGCCGTCGAGGATGGCGATCCGGTCGCCCATCGTCATCGCCTCCGTCTGGTCGTGGGTCACGTACACCGTCGTCACGCCGAGGTCGTTCTGGAGCCGCTGGAGCTCGGTGCGCATCTCCGCGCGGAGCTTCGCGTCGAGGTTGCTGAGCGGCTCGTCCATCAGGAACACCTCCGGGTCGCGGACGATGGCGCGGCCGAGCGCGACGCGCTGCTGTTGGCCCCCCGAGAGGTCGCTCGGCTTCCGATCGAGCAGGTTGGAGATGCCGAGCATCTCGCCCGTCTCGGACACCATGCGGTTGATCTCGTCGTCGGGGAGGTCCGTCGACTCCTCGAGTCCGAACGACATGTTCTGCCGGACGCTCATGTGCGGATAGAGCGCGTACGACTGGAACACCATCGCGATGTCCCGGTTCTGCGATTTCACGTCGTTGACGACGCGGTCGTCGATGCTGATCGTCCCGGACGTGATCGTCTCCAGGCCGGCGATCATTCGAAGCGTCGTGGACTTCCCGCAGCCGGACGGACCGACGACGACGAGGAACTCGCCGTCGTCGATGGACATCGAGACGTCGTCGACGGCGACGATCTCTTGGTCACCGTCCTGGAACGTCTTCGTTACCGAGTCGAGTTCAAGCGTTGCCATATCTGTGAGTTGTAGTCGGTGTCAGGTAGTCGTTCGTGTGCCGTGCCGCGTCTCCTCTCGGGCAGCCACAGTCGCCGGACGGGATCGGCGCGCGGGTCACGCCGCCACCCCCTCGGCGAACTCCTCGCCGAAGAGGATGTACACCGCCAGCGTCGGCAGCGCCGCGAAGAACGCCCCGGCCATCCGGAGCGCGAAGTCCTGCCCCTCCATCGAGGTCCCGAGACCCGCGAGGATCAGCACGACGGGCGCCGCGGGGCTCGACTCCGTGGAGACGAGCACCAGCGTGAACAGGAGGTCGTTCCAGATCTGGGTGAACTGGTAGATGAGGACGACGGCGAACATCGGTCCCGAGAGCGGGAGGACGATCCGCCGGTACACCCGGCGGAGCGTCGCCCCGTCGAGGCGGGCCGACTCGATCATCTCGTCGCTCATCGTCTTGTAGTACGTCCGGAACAGGAGCGTGCAGATCGGGATCCCGTAGGCGACGTGGGTGATCACCAGCTCGATGATACCCGCGTAGTCGTTGTTGATCCCGAGCGCCCAGACGAACGACAGCAGCTGGTCGAGCTGGACCCACTGCGACCAGAACTGGGTCAGGGGAACCAACACGGCCTGATACGGGATGAAGATCCCGGCGATGATGAGCATGAGCACCAGCGCCTTGTACGACTTCTTCCAGGTCGGAATCGTCAGGCCGTACGCCGTGATGCTCCCGACGGACGCCGAGATCACGGTCGCGGGCACGGCGTACAGCAGGCTGTTCCCCATCCCGCGCAATAGGGCGTCGATCGCGGTCTGCCACTTCTCGAACGTGAACCCGGACGGCCCCGGCGGCGCGAACGGCGCCGTCTCGATGATCGCCGTGCCGGTCTTGAACGAGGTGACCAGCCCGGACTCGATCGGGACGAGGTAGAACGTCGCCGCGAACAGCAGGACGACGTACAGGCCGGCGTCCCCTACCGTCATCTGATCGAGGGTCCGGCGCAGTCGCGCCGTCGTCGTTGTCGCGCCACCGTCGGTCCGAGGTTCTGCGTCGCTCATAGGTTGTCCCTCCGGTATTCGTACACGAGGTAGGGGCCGATGACGCTGAGCGCCATCGCGAACAGGACGATGGCGATCGCCGACCCGTACGCCCAGTTGAGGTTCGCGTACGCCTCACGCACCATTTTCGTCGCCAAGATGTCGGCCCCGTTCGGCGGCCGATACCCACCGACCAGCGAGTAGAGGAAGTCGAAGGCCTTCATGCCGAACACCATCAGCACCACGGCGGCGCTGATGGTCGCGCCCTTCAGCTGGGGAATGATCACGCGCCAGTACATCTTCAGCGTCGACGCGCCGTCGACCTTGGCCGCCTCGTAGTGCTCGGTCGGAATCGCGCGGAGCCCGGCGAGGTAGACGACCATCGCGTACCCCGAGAACTGCCACATCAACGCGAAGATGATCGCGTAGAGGACGATCTCCTGGTTACCGAGCCAGCTTACCGGGCCGAGCCCGAACGTCCCGATGACGCTGTTGGCGATCCCGTTGTTGAAGTTGTAGATCCACAGCCAGAACTGGGCCGTCACGACGAACGAGAGGCTCATCGGCAGGAGGTAGATCGTCCGGAACGTGTTCTCGAACCGGATCCCCCTGTCGATCAGGATGGCCAAGACGAGACCGATCGCGAGCGTCCCCGCCGTGAACAGGATCAGCAGGATGAGCGTGTTGATCGCGGCGTCGATGAAGCCGGAGTCCGCGAGCGCCCGCGTGTACATCTCGAAGTCGAGGTTCGAGTAGTCCGGCGCGTTCTCGAATCGCTCGTAGTCGGTCAGCGAGATCAGGAGATTCCAGATGACCGCCCCGTAGACGAACAGTCCCATCAGCAGGAACGGCGGGAGCCAGAAGACGGACGACTCGATGAAGTCGCTGCCGAAGCGACGGTCGAGCATCGCGCTCAGCCGAGCCGTCAGATCCCGCTCCGACTCCGCCGACGGTCCGGCGGAGCCGTCGCTCACGACGCCGCCGTCAGCGCGGACCCCGTCGCCGTCGGCACGAGCGTCGTCGCCGCCGTCGGAGCGGACCTCGTCGTCTCCCGACGAGGGACTGATCGTCCGGTGCAATCGACGGTAAAAATCGAGCATCTGGTGAGGCTCAGTTCGACACCGCGTCCAGGAAGCCCTGCGTCGCCGCGTCGACGTTGTACGGGCCGGTGAACTCCGAGGAGATGACCTCGTTGAGCGCCGTCATCGTCTCGGAGGGGACCCCGAGCCCGTGCTGGAGGTTCGGCGGCCGGTACTCCGCGTTCGCGAAGTCCTCGGCCGTCTCCTGGAGGTACGGACCGAACTCGTCCATGCTCACGTCGGTCCGGGTCGGAATCGACCCCTTGAACTGGTTGAACGCGATCTGGGCCTCCGGGCTGCCGACGAACGCTTCCCACGTCTTCGAGGCCTCGGGCGTCGGGTTGTCCGCCGGGTAGAGGAACGAGTCGAAGTGGAGCGTGTACATCCCCTCGGTGCCGGGGAACGTCTTGAAGCCCCAGTCGTCCTCGTAGTCGAAGTCCTCGGCGTTCCGGAACGCGCCCGCCGCCCAGTTGCCCTGGTGGATGAAGGCGGCGTTGCCGTTGATGATGTTCTGGTTCGACTCGGTCAGCCCGATCGAAGACGCGTCGTCGCTGATGTGGTTCTCCAGCATCTCCGCGGTCCGCTCGAACGCAGCGCGGACGGCGCCCTCGTCGCCGTCGCCAGCGAGGAAGTCCATGTACGGCTGGTAGCCGTTCTCGCCGAGCATCACGGCGGCCCACAGCTGCGTCGTCGTCCACGTGCCGGACATCCCGTGGGTCATCGGGATCGCGTCAGTCTCGCTGGCGACCGTCTCGAAGGCGCCGATGAGCGCCGAGGGACTGTCGAGCGAGTCGACGTCGATCCCCGCGTCCTCGACGACGGAGACGTTGTAGAACAGGCAGTTCAGTCGGTGGGAGCCGAGCGGCACGGCGCGGTAGCTGCCGTCCTGCTGGTGGAGGTCGATCGCCTCCTCGACCATCACGTCCTCGAAGTCGTTCTCCTCCCAGACGTCGTCGACGCTGCCGAGGACCCCCTGGTAGCGGCGCAGGTTCGGGCCGGGCCAGTTGGCGAACGACCCCGGCGGGTCGTCGCTCTGGAGCCGGTTCGCGACGACGGCGTCGAGGTTCTGGTTGCCGCCGCCGCCGATGGGGTTCATTTCGAGGCCGGTGTCGGGGTGGGCCTCGTTGAACGCCTCCTCTAGCGCCTCGGCCGCCGCGGCGCCGTCGCCGCCGGTCCAGCCGTGGAGCACCTCGACCGGGTCACCGGAGCCGCCGTCACTGCCATCGCTTCCGTCGCTCCCGTCGCTCCCGTCGCTTCCGTCGCTCCCATCGCTCCCGTCGTCGCCGTCGCCACCGCCGGAACAGCCCGCGATCCCCACGGTCGCGAGGGTCCCGGCGCCGGCCACGTAGTGGCGACGGGTGAGTCGGTCGTCGTTGTCTGATCGGCTGTCGTGTGACATGTACAATAGTGATGTTCGCTCCCAGTACTTAACGATTGATGTTTATTTACTCACAACATTATTAAAAAACAGACGCCGAATCACGGCAACGCAGACACTTCCTCCGTCGGGGAATAAGTTGAGCTAACAGAAGAGGAGATGACATAATCTCGAACGAAGGGAGGGTGCAGAATATGACATATAAAATATGCTTCGAGCGCCGTGGCGGATCCGCTTGCGGACGTCCCGCACGGGGGTGATACGCGACAACCGGTCGAGTATGTGGGAGATTTCCCGGCGTCGGCGCCGACGCGAACCCGTCGTCTCGGCGCACCGACCGACCGATTCTTGAGCGCTCGTCCCGGATCCACACGACATGGACGGACCGCTGTGGATCGACGCGCACGCCCCCGCGCTCGACGAGATCCGGCAGGACGAGGCCCGCGAGCGGCTGGAGCGCGCGGTCGACGAACCGATGAACCTCGTCGTGCAGGGACCGCCGGGGGTCGGAAAGACGGCGGCGACGCGGGCACTGACCCGCGCCGCCCACGAGAACCCCGAGAGCGACCTGATCGAGATCAACGTCGCCGACTTCTTCGGTCGGACGAAAAAGGAGATCCGGACCGACCCCCGATTCGAGGGGTTCCTGCAGGGGCGGAGCCGAATGGCGAAACGCGACATGATCAACCGCGTGCTGAAGGAGTCGGCGTCGTACGCGCCGATGTCGGGCGAGTACAAGACGGTGCTTCTGGACAACGCCGAGTCGATCCGCGAGGACTTCCAGCAGGCGCTCCGGCGCGTGATGGAACAGCACCACCGCACCACGCAGTTCGTGATCGCCACCCGACAGCCGTCGAAGCTCATCGCGCCGATCCGGTCGCGCTGCTTCCCGGTGCGGGTGCGCGCGCCGACGACCGACGAGACGATCGACGTGTTGGAGACGATCTGTGACCGCGAGGGCGTGGAGTACGACGGCGACGGGCTGGAGTTCGTCGCCAGCGCGGCCGGCGGCGACCTCCGCGAGGCGATCCTCTCCGCGCAGGCGACGGCGGTCGAGAGCGGCGAGATCACCATGTCGACCGCCTACGAGACCCTCGGCGAGGTGGGCGACGACGACGCGATCCGCGATGCGCTCGCCGACGCCCGCGCCGGCGACCTGAAGGACGCGCGGTCGACGCTCGACGACCTCCTCGACGAGGGCGGGTACGACGGCGAGGACCTCCTCCGTGAGGTCCTCCGAGTCGCCCGCGCCGGCTCCGAGTACGGCGGCGACGACCTCGCGCGGCTCCACGTCCTCGCCGGCGAGGCCGACCTCGACCTCACCGACGGCCTCGACGACCGGATCCACCTCACGCACCTGCTCGCCGCGTGGGCGGCCGGCCGCACCGAGCTCCGACCCGGCCTCCGCGATCCGGTGGAGGCGTAACGATGGCCCGAAATCCGCCGCTCGCGCGTCTCCTCCCGTTCCCCGTCGTCGACGAGGCGTGGCGGCTCGCGCTCGTCCCCGCCCTCCTCGGCGCCGCGACGTTTCCCCTCGTCCCGCCGGTCGGCGGGACCCTGCTCGCGCTCGCCCTCGGCGTCCTCTGGTTCCACCGCGATCCCGACCGGGAGCCGCCGGACGCCGACGGAGTCGTCGTCGCGCCCGCCGACGGCACCGTGTCGGTCGTGCGCGAGGAGGGAAGCCGCCTGCGGGTGGGCGTGTTCATGAACGTCACCGACGTGCACGTGAACCGCGCGCCGATCGCCGGCGAGGTGCGAGAGGTCCGTCACCGGCCCGGCGCGAACCGACCCGCGTTCAGCAAGGAGTCCGACCGCAACGAGCAGGTCGCGATCGACTTCGGCGAGTACGAGCTGTTGATCATCGCCGGCTGGTTCGCCCGTCGGATCCACCCCGCGGTGGAGCCCGGCGACGCCGTCGACCGCGGCGAGCGCGTCGGCCACGTCTCGTTCGGCTCCCGCGCCGACGTGATCCTCCCGCCCGACGTCGACGAGGACGATCTCCGCGTGCGCGAGGGCGACGCCGTCCGCGCGGGCGAAACGGTCGTCGCCGAGCGGGCGAACGACGCCGCCGAGCGGGAGTGAACGCGGCCCTCGGCGACTATTTATAAGACGAACGGCTCCGACGACGGCGACGCCGTCGGGCATAGCGTTTTGTGTGCCGCCTGTGAGACGAGAGGTGCATGCCCGAAGAGACGATTCACGAGTCGAAGGGGTCACGGAGTCGACAGGCACTAGCGACGTACTTCCGTCGCATCGCGCAGGCGCTCGGCCGCGGCGAACCGATCCCGGTCGACGACGCCGGAACGGTGACGATCGATCCCGCCGCCGAGTCGGAGGTCGAAATCGAACTCGAACGCGAGGACGGCGTCGTCCACTTCGAGGTGGAAGTGGAGTTCGAGGAGACCGAGGGGTCGGTCGACACCGACGCGGCCGCGAGCAAGGCGACGTTCGAGCTGTACGCCGACAGCGCCGACCAGTGGCGCTGGCGGCTCGTTCACGACAACGGGAACATCATCGCCGACGGGGGGGAGGGGTACGCGGACAAGCGTGACGCGAGGTCGGGGATCGAGAGCGTCCAGCGGAACGCGCCGGGCGCGCACGTGATCGACACCGGGCGCGACGAGGAGCCGCCGGCGGAGGGTGGGAGCGAGGCCGTCTTCGAGCTGTTCCGGGACAAGGCCGACGCGTACCGCTGGCGGCTCCGCCACGAGAACGGCAACGTCATCGCCGACGGGGGGCAGGGGTACGCCTCGAAACAGAAGGCGAAACAGGGGCTCAACAGCGTGAAATCGAACGCGCCGGGCGCGGCGGTAGAGGAGCTCAGCGGCGACGAGGCCGCCGAAGACGACGAGGAGTGACGCGACGATGGTCCCCGACGATTCCTCCTCCGCTGACGACCCGCGAGCGGACGCCGCCGACGACCCGCGAACGGGCACGCACAACGACCCGGATCGCTTTCTCGCCCCCGGAGACGACTCGCCGGCGGAGCTGGCCGACATCCTCATCTACGGCCTGCTGGGCGGGATCGCGGGGTCGGTGCTGTCGTTCGTTCCCTTCGCCACTGTCCTCGGCGGCGGGGTCGCCGGCTACCTCTGCGGCGGCACGTCCGCCGACGGGCTCAAGACGGGCGCGGTCGCCGGACTCATCATGACGCTGCCGTTCGTCGCGATGGTGGTCTTCCTCCTCTTTCTCCTGGGGATCGCCGGCGCGCCGGCGGAGTTCGGAGCCGTCGCGCTCGTCGTCGTCGGCCTCGGCGCGGTCTACACCCTCGGGTCGGGCGTGATCGGCGGCTACCTCGGCCACTGGCTCCGCGGGGAACTGTAGCCGCGGACCGCACCGCTTATTCGACGCCCGTCGCTACCTCGGGTCGGACATGGACGCGCTCGACGCAAAGTACCCCTTCTTCGCGGCCGCCCGCGAGGCCGTCGCCGACGCCGCGGTGTCGCTCCCGGAGCTCGTCGCGGCCGACGCGCCCGCCGTCGAGCGCGGGCGCGAACGCGTCGAGCGCGCCCTGATGGACGGGACGGTCGCGTCCGAGAGCGGGGCGTTCCCCGGCGAGTCCGCGTACGACGTGCAGGCGGAGCTGCTCTCGTATCCCATCGCGCGGATCCTCGTCTCGCTGCTCGACTCCGAGCCCGCCATCGAGAAGTACGCCGCCGCGGAGGCCGCGACGGCGGTCGACCGGATCCGCGGGGACCTCGCGACCGACGACGAGCTGCGGTCGGTGTCGGTCCCGACCGTCACCCTCGACGACGTGCTCGCCGAGTTCGACCTCGCCGACGCCGTGCGCCCGGAATCGCCGGGAGGTAGATCGGTGGCGGGCGGAGCGGCCGGAGCGGGGAGCGCCGGAACGGGGACGCCAGACGCCGGGTCACCCGGCCGCGCTCCCGCCCACTACTGGATCGACGTCGGACCGTACCTCCGGCTCACGTCGCCGTCGTGGGGCGAGTCGTGGCGGCTCGTCAACCGCGCGCTCGCCGACGGCGCGGTGCGCGTCTCCCGCGAGGAGCTACTGGACGCGCTGGAGGCCGCGGTGGAGGACCGGGTGCGCGAGGGGCTCCCGTTCGAGCTGGCGGTCGGCGAGGGGATCGCCGCGGAGCTGGAGGAGGGCGTCGCCGACCTCAAGCGGCTCCTCTCCGAGCGGAGCTACGCGGGCCCGGTGGACGTCGTCGCCCCCGAGCTGTTCCCGCCGTGCATGACGAACCTGATCGAGAAGGCCGAGCGCGACGCCGACCTCACGCCGCCGGAGTCGTTCGCGCTGATGGCGTTCCTCGTCGGGATCGGGATGACGCCGGACGAGGTGGTGGCGTTCTGTGCCGACACGAGCCTCGACGCGGAGGGGATCCGGTACCAGACGGAGTATCTGAAAGACGACCGCGGGACGCAGTACCCGCCGCCGACCTGCGAGACGCTCGCGAACTACGGCATCTGTCACAACGAGGCGGACCACATGCAGGTGGCCGCAGATCCCCTCGCGTACTACGAGAAGCGGGTGGCGGCCGCCGACGAGATCACCGACTGGCGGGACCGCGAGGACGGGGGAGACGAGAGCGGGGCGGACGCGAGCGCAGGAGAGGTCGTGGGCGCCGACGACGCCGCGAACTCGGGCGGGACGGAATAGACGACTCGCCGAGTTACTCGTCGTCCTTCGCGTGGATGAGGTACGCGCCGACGAGCGCCATCAACAGGACGAACCCGGTCAACAGCCCGACGAGCGCGATCGCGCCGGACTCCGGAAGCCCGGACGATCCGCCGAACGCGACCCCGATCCCGACCAGCCCGGCGACGAAGACGGCGGCCGCCAGAAGCGAGACCGTGATCTGCCGACGGAGCTCCGCGTCGATTTCCATGCCCGCGAGTTTCCGTCGCCGCATAAAAAGGACTTCGATGAGGGCGGCGGCGTCTCGATATCCGCCGCGGTCCCGGTCCGACGTCCTCGGAGACCGAACCCCGAATATCGGTAGTACGGGCCGTTCCGTCGGCGAATTTAACTGTTCACGGTGCCTATTTCGACCCCACGCGAGGGATCCCCCTCGCGGTCACCCATGACGCATCCCCGAGATTCACCCGCGTCAACAGCCCCGGAACCGGACGCCGACCGAGCCGCGCCGCCGGCGGAGCGGACCTCGGAACGACGCGTCTCGGACGCGGTCGACGACGCCGAGAGCGACGGCGGCACTGAGCGCGCCGAACGCGATGCTGACCCCGATGCCGACGTGGCTGTCGACGCCGACGCTGACGCCGACACCGCCGCTGACGCTGACGCCGACACAGATGTCGACGCCGACGCTGACACAGATGTCGACGCCGACGACCGATCGACGCGCGCCGCCACCGAGGAGATGAAAGTGCGGCCGCTCCGCGACCGGCGATACGTCGTCGAGACCGACGGCGGCACCTACGTCGTCGCGCTCGACGCCGGCACCTGCACCTGTCCCGACCACGCCATCCGGGGCTTCCGGTGTAAGCACCTCCGGCGCGTCGCCATGGAGGTGACCGCGGGGTCGATTCCCGCTCCGGACGAGCGCGTGGGCGTCTGCGCGGTCTGCGGGGCCGAGACGTTCGTCCCGCTCGACGCCGGCGGTTCGCACCTCTGTGCGCGCCACGGGTTCGAGCCGGGCGACGTCGTCCGCGACCGCGAGACCGACGAGCGCGTGGTCGTCGTCGCGGTCACGACCGAGCGGGCCGACACCTACCGGACCGAGGAGGACCGGCGGGTCGACGAGTACGCCACGAACGCCGCCTACGGCGCCCACGAGCCGGTCGTGGAGGCCGTGTACGTCGACGCGGTCCGTCCGGGGCGCAGCGTGTCGGACTGCCGGCGATACGCCTTCCCCGCCTCGCGGCTCGTCCGCCCGCGCCGGGAGTGAATCGATCCCGCCGACTCGGCCGGTCGCGGCGGGGCGAGGGGAGCGGAACGCGATTCACCGCGCGAGGTGACTGATGTCGCGCCGCAGCGTGTAGCCCTTCGGGACGCCGACGGCACCGAGACACGCCTCGCACAGCGCCCGCTCGTAGTCGCGGTTCGTCTCCTTTTCGAGCAGCGAGACGTCTCCGATTGGGAACACCGACTCGCACCGATCGCACTCGACCATGTCGCCGTCGACGATCTTCATTAGACACCGCCAGTTCCGGCGATCGGTATAAAAAGGCGCGCCCGACGTTATCACTCCGGATAGCGGCGTCAATAAAATGTCGGCGCGGTCGAAGCGGTGAGCGCCCGAGGTTAGCCGAAGAGCTCGCCGAGGCCTTCGCCGCCGTCCTCGTCGTCGTCTTCCTCCTCTTCGTCGTCGGCTTCCTCGGCCTCGTCGGCCTCGTCGGCTTCCTCGGCCTCGTCGGCGTCCCCGGCGTCCGCGGAGCCACCGGCGGCGGCGCCGGCGGCGGGCGCCGCGGCGGCCGTCTCGATGGCCTCTTCGATGTCGACGTCCTCCAGCGCGGCGACGAGCGCCTTGACGCGGGATTCCTCGACGTCGACGCCGGCGGCTTCCAGCACGCCGGTGATGTTCTCCTCGTTGATCTCTTCGCCAGTCTCGTTCAGGATGAGCGCAGCGTAAACGTATTCCATTGGTGTGTCCTCGTAGTGTTAGCCGAACATCGCGCCGAGACCTTCGCCGCCGTCGTCGCCGTCGTCGTCGTCGGCGTCGTCGTCGGCCGTCTCAGCGTCGTCCGTGTCGTCGTCTTCCTCCGCCTGTTCCTCCTCGTCGGCGTCGTCCGTCTCCGGAGCCGGGGCCGCCTCGACCCCCTGCAGCTCCTCGGGGAGCGCCTCCTCGTCGTCGATCTGGGCCGCGAGCGCGCGGAGCTGGGCGTCGGCCTTCCCGATGAGGTCGGGCACGACGTCCGGGCTCTCGATCTCCGCGAACAGTCCGACGGACTTCGCCTCGCCGGACGCCTTCGCGAGAAGGCTGCCGACCGTGGCGGCCGTCGGGTACTCGGCGTTGATCGAGAGGTTGCGCGCGGCGGCGGCGGCGGACCGGATGTCCGCCGCGTACTCGTCGACGTCGATCGCGAGCTCGTCCGGCTCGAACAGGACGCCCTCGGAGTAGACGCCCTTGAGGTCGAGCCCGACTTCCTTCGGCTCGATGCCGAGTTCGACCAGGACGTTCGCGAGGTCCTCGTCGACGACCTCGCCCTCCTCGAGGACGGTGGAGTCCTCGGTGACCATGATCGAGCCGTCCTGGATGCGCGCGGCCGCGCCGATCGTCTGGAGCTCGCCCACGAACGGTCCCGGGTCGACGCCGGTGTCACCCTCGGGGATGACGACGTCGTTGGGGGCGACCTCGCCCGCGTTGATCGGGGCGGGGGTCTTCGAGGCTTCCAGCTGCTTGAAGAGACCGAACGGGTTGTCGTTCGTGCCGATGAGCGCGACCTGACCCGAGACGTACTGGGTCAGCTCCTCGACGCCGTCGTCGACCTCTTCGAGGGCGCGGACGGTGAGCGTGTTCCGGCTCACGCGGACGTCGGCCGAGCCGTGCAGCTCGCGGCGCATGGCCTGGAGCTGCCGGCTCGGAATGCCGCCGACGCCGACGATCCCGACGGAGTTGAACGAGTCGATGAACTCGACGAGCTCGTCGACTTCGTCCTGCTTCCACTGCGGGATCGTCTCGGTCTTGCGGACCGAGCTCATACGGGCACCTCCTTGGCGGGACCCATCGTGGTCTTCACGTAGATCCCGTCGATGTTGAGCGGGCCCTTCTCGAGGTTCGCTTCGAGTCGCCGGATGATGACGTCGATGTTGTCCGAGATCGCCTCGGCGCCCATGTCTTCGGCGCCGACGCGGGTGTGGAACGTGCGCCGGTCGCGGGACCGGAGCTGCACCGTGTTCTTCATCCGGTTGACGGTCTCGACGACGTCGTCGTCCGGCTGTAGTGGGGTAGGCATCTTCCCGCGCGGACCGAGGACGGTACCGAGGTACCGACCGATGTCCTGCATCAGGTTGGCCTCTGCGACGAAGAAGTCGGTCTCGTCGGCCAG
>Ga0136557_1000115_pt1 | contig 64435 bp, 61 predicted proteins | sample AntRauTorckE6832_FD_104796 | JGI IMG/M metagenome (GOLD analysis project Ga0136557, IMG submission 104796) | Saline lake microbial communities from Rauer Islands, Antarctica - Metagenome Torckler E6 #832 | ecosystem: Environmental > Aquatic > Non-marine Saline and Alkaline > Saline | place...
AAGAAGAAGTTACTGCATAAGGTAGCTTAATCTTTATTTAGAATATTCAATGCGCATCCGTAAGATGCGCATTGAATATTCTAAATAAAGATTAAGCTACCTTATGCAGTAACTTCTTCTTCAGTCTCTTCTTTAGGCTCCAATGGAGTATCCTTGAAAGTTCCGGCTTCAGCTAGTTCTTTGAACTTTTTCAGATCCGTAACTAATTGCTCTGCAGAATTTTCAATGAATGTGGCTAACTCTTCTTCAGGTTCACCGAAAAATGTACGGTAGTCTAATGAGAATTCTACTCTTGTTCGCTCTCCATTATCAAGCGGGGTAAAACGAATGGTACCGGTTTGATTGAGATTACCATTAATAGTAATCCAAGCAAATCGGGTATTACGAAGATTATCAATTAAGTTTGTAGTCCATTGATACTCTTCTCCGCCAACATCGGTCTTATATTCAAAAGTTTGGGAGTTAATTCGCTCTACTTTGTCTATGCGTTCCAAAAACTTAGGGAATTCAACCGGATTGCTTAGAAGTTCGTAGGTTTTGGCAAGAGGTAGATCAATTTCGATTCTTTCGTGCGCCATAATTTAATACTTGCTAGTTATGATCGTTAGAATTGTATTCTTTTGATGAACTGGTTGTCATGGAAATAGGCAGGACTCATCCAGATTGTTCTAAATTTACGGATAAAATGATTAAGCCTCAATGATACAGGCATATAAAAAATAAAAAAACTTATTTCACGCTTCTATACATCTAATTCGACGGCAGAGAACAAACCAGATCTTATTTAAATACTAATCTGATAGTGTTTTAAAGGTTTGGATTTAGTATTTCTAAAATATCTTTATGAATAGCATCTATATCCTGTTCGGCATCAATGGTTTTAAAGCGGGATTCTGTTTTAGCCAAATGTTCAAATCCTGCAAAAACTTTTTCAAAAAAGCTCTCTCCTGCGCGCTCCATTCGGTCTTTTTCGAAATTCTTTGTTCTTTCTGAGGCTTCCGACAAACTAAGCCGGAGATAAAAAGTGAAATCCGGTGTCAAATCATGTGTTGCGGCTGCGTTTATCTGATGAATTTGATCGATGGGCATACTTTCTCGCCCATATCCCTGATAAGCCGTGGTAGAATCATAAAAGCGATCAAGGATCACAATCACATCTTTCTGTAGCAAAGGCAGAACTTTCTCAGCCACCAACTGAGATCTTGCCGAAGAGAAAAGTAATAATTCCGTAACCGGATCGATTTGCAGATCAGGATTCAATAACATACCACGAATCATCTCTGATACATCCGTTCCCCCGGGTTCTCTGAATACCTCAACCTCGTGTCCCCATTCCAAAAGCTGTTCTTTTAAGAGTGAGATCTGAGTTGATTTTCCACTACCGTCTATTCCTTCAAATGTTATAAGCATAGATAGAAGTTAAGGAGAAAGGGAATAAAAATGATCGATAAATTTAGTTTTGAGAGGTTGAGGCAAGCAAACGGTCAGACGGCTTTGAGCCGGCAGACTGTGAGATGTAAGAATACAACTTTGGACTCGATCTGACGGATTACCCGTCTGATCGATGGATTAGGGCTTAGGTGGCCGGATCAAACAAAGGGCCAGACCGGTTATCGGTCAGATCGTGAGGTGAAACAAGTTGTTTTAGCTAATCCGTCATTAAAGCACAAACACAGGCAGTATTTACAATATCCAGGGTAGAGCAGCCCCTGGATAGGTCCATCATAGGTCTGGCAAGCCCCTGAATGATGGGGCCTGTTGCGGTAGCGCCTGCCAATCGCTCAGTGATCTTATAGGCAATGTTTCCGGCATCAAGGTTAGGAAATATAAAAACGTTGGCCTGACCAGCTACTTCAGAATTAGGGGCTTTACGTTTTGCTATTTCAGGTATGATGGAAGCATCAAATTGCAATTCACCATCTACAGGGAAATTGAGTTTATGAGATTTAATTATCTCAAGTGCATCGCGAACTAACTGTATGCGTTCATGTTCAGCGCTACCTTTGGTTGAAAAGGAAAGCATTGCAACTTTTGGAGTTTCTCCCGTCACTTTCTCGTGCGTACGTGCAGAATCCATGGCAATCGTCGCTAATTGTTCCGAATTGGGATATGGAACCACCGCACAATCTCCGTATGTAAATACCCTTCCGTCGTCAAAACTCATCAAGAAAATACTGGAAACTACATTAGAACTCTCTTTTAATCCTATCGTTTGGATCGCGGCTCGTAACACCTCGCCTGTTGTTGACACTGAACCGGCAACGCATCCGTCAGCATCTCCTGCAGCAACCATAGCTGCTCCAAAAAAAAGAGGGTCCTTGGTAACTTTAATTGCTTCGGCTTCTGAGATCCCTTTATGCTTTCTTCGTTCATAAAATGATAAGGCATACTTTTTGAGCCTTTCATCTGAAACCGGATCAATAATGGGTAATTCTTTTGGAAGATCAGACGCTCCTTCGTTTTTTATCAAAACAGGATCAGCAAGATCTTGCTCAATAAGTATCTGGGCGGCCTCCACTACCCTCGGATCCGAAGAACGCGGAAGCACAATTCTTTTCTTTTGTGATTTAGCTCTGTCCCTGATTTCTTGAATAATGTCCATTATCCTAATAATAAAAAGATTGAAATTACTGCTATTCCTAAACCGGACCACTGCTTAACAGATGGGTGATCTTTCCAGACCCAAATACCAATGAGGGTGCCTAAAACAACCAGTGTTACATTCACAATTGGAAACACAATAGATCCTGGCATTAGTTTCAAGGCATAGATCAGAAAGATGGATGAATATAGATTCACCACACCGGTCGCTACACCATACCCTATTTCTTTGAAGGTAAAATGAATTTCACCCCGCTTTATAAGAATACTTCCACCCACTAAAAATGAAACGAAGAAAATTCCTGATACAAAAAGATCTTCTGACACCTGAGTTGAAAAAAGCTGCTCATACACTTTAAGGCCAGTGTCAGCAAATCCGGTCATTAAAAAAATAAGTAGCGGCAGCCATGCATCTGAGAACCCGGTAATACTTTTTGTTTTGATCTGGGGCACCATAAGTAACAGAGAACCTAGTGCTAGTATAATACCCAGGTATTTAACGCCGCCAATACTTTCTCCAAAGACAAATAAGCTAACTGCTATGGGAAAGACCAAAGACATACGCATAGCAGCAATACTTACTCCCATTCCAACACGATCTATAGAACGGCTGTATACCACCATATTTGCTATGAAAACTATGCCAAGCAGTCCTGCCAAAATGATGAGTAACGGATCTGCTTCAACTGTGAATTCCGGGAGTACTGAGAATTCACTGGAATTGAAAAAACTGATTAGAAAGCCCACCAGATAATTACAAACCAGTATGTGAAGTACCCGCATCTTTCGGTTTTCAGCTAGCTTTAAAATCTGGGCGATGGTAAGCGAACAGAAAACACTAAGGGTAATATAGAAAAGTCCCATCAGTTCAACAGGTGAAGCTGACGGTTTCCAAAGAATAATGGATTTTGTGGCCGGTCATAAATGCTTCGTGATGTAAATGGAACATGGCGTTCAAGGTGATTCATAATGTCATCCAGACTCATATTTTGCTCTTTAATAGCTTCTGCCAGATAGTATGTAAATATGCTGTGTCGGTTTTGAGGTCCATTGCTAGTGGTATAAATACCGGAGCGTTCATCAGGACTTGCACCAAATATAACTGCAGAACTGCTGTTATCTGATGTTATCACAGAAGCAAGTTCTTCCAGTGGCTGCACAGAACTATCTTCAATCTGGAAGTCAAGATCAGCAAAGATAATGAGGGAATTAAGATCCAGGTTAGTTAGGGCTCTGAAAAACTCATGAAGATTGATATACTGAATTTGACCTTCACTACTCATAGAAGTCCCAAGCATATATACTTTTCCTTCCCGTATCTCAGCATAACCACTCAGGTAAACGGTAAGATCTGTAGCACTTCCCTGTATTATATTTGCAAACCTTGAATAAGCTCGGTCGATCAATCGGTCTGAACTTACATTCGTTGCTTTTACTATGTTATTTCCTCGTATTCCAAAAGCCTGAATAAAATATTCTTCCATCAGTTTTGCATCCCTTTCTCCGTATGTACGCTCAGAAAGCTCTCCTTCGTAATGAAAATTTGACAACATAAAGGCAGAGGAATTCAGTGAACTCCTTCCTAGAACCGGAATGTTACGTTCCACATCAACAGAACCAAAAGGAACGTTGGGTACAGCAATTATAGAAAGACCGCTAGCAAATTCTGACGGTCGCCACATTACCTGAACATCGTTCGCTGAAACCCATGTTTCTGATATCCCATATAACACTTTGTACCAGTCCCCATCCTTTTCAACAAGCTTAAGCTGACTGCCCTCAGCAAGATCGGTCAGAATACTGCTGTTAGTATTGGAAGGTTCATTCCGGAGTGCCGTTATCTGAGCTTCTACAACTACAAATTGTTCAAAGATAGATGACACCGAAACTTCCTTAGAGTTTGTAAGTGTATCATAAGCTACTTCAATAAGAATATTCTCATCGGGATCATCACCGAACATACTTGAATTAATTTCTTCGGTAAGATTTACTGTTATTCTGCTTCCGTTGAATTCCCAATTGTTATTTTCAGTAATAACACTATCACCATATAAAATCCTTATTGATGGTGTATCGGTATTATATGGAATAGCATCTACGGTGTCCGCATCTTGTACAGAACCGGTGCTGCGTAACAATCTGCTCTCTCCTGTTTTTGATGGTTCACCAACAGGTTTCATATTCAAAAATGAGAGTCCTGTTAATAATCCACCCGCACCAAGTAAAGCATACCGTTGTGGGTTTGTAGGTTCCGTCAATAACTGGTCAGAATATGCTGCATAAGTTGATAGTCCGGCTCCTGCAATCCCTAATAATACAAATCCAAGTCGAGGACGATACCGCTGAATATACCGCTCTGTTTTTACCCTTTGTGCATACTCATAGGTATTTATCGCTTTGATATCGAAGTGGATCAATGGCTGGTCGGGAGAAATACCGTTGGTGCTCTCCAGGTAAAATTCAGAAGAAATGATCTCAAAGTCGCTGTTGTCGGTAGCCTGCTCATCAACCACAACCCATGTGGTTGTAGAGCAAGACATCAGCAAAAAAGACGCTGCAAAAAATAAATAGGTAAAAGAGGTTTTTAAGCCCATGGCGTTTGTTTTGAAGCCGTAGCAATTTTAGCGGAATCTATTGCGATCACCAGTTCTTCATTGGTTGGGATAACGTGTACTTCAACTTTTGAATTATCTGTACTGATCAAAGTTTTATCTGAAAGTTCTTTGTTCTTTTGTTCATCTACTGCAATCCCAGCATATTCCATTCCGTTCAGAATTTTGGACCTAATAAGACCCGCATTCTCACCAATTCCGCCGGTAAATATAATAGCATCCACACCATTCATTGCGGCGATATAAGATCCGATATATTTTTTTACTCTGTAACAAAATACGTCAATAGCTTCAGTGCACCTGCGATCGCCACTTTCAGCTTCTTCTATGAGGTCTCGCATATCGGCTGCATAACCGCTGAGGCCTAAAAGACCGCTATGTTTATTTAACAATGCGTGTACATTAGAGAGGGATAATTCCTCTTTTTCGATCAGATAAAACACTATAGAAGGATCAATATCTCCGCTTCTTGTTCCCATTACTAATCCCTCAAGGGGTGAAAATCCCATACTGGTGTCGTAAGATTTCCCATCCTGAATAGCTGTTACGGAGCACCCATTCCCCAAATGACACGTGATTATTTTTGAGCCTTCTTTTGGCTTACCGGTGACATCATGATATTTCCTGCTTACGTAATAATGCGAAGTCCCATGAAACCCATACTTCCTGATCTTATATCGGCGATAAAGGCGATTTGGAATCCCATAGAGAAAAGCATGTTTTGGAATAGAGTGATGAAATGCCGTATCAAAAACAGCCACATGAGGTACATCAGGAAGATGTTTTTTTGCAGCGCGTATGCCATCCAGATTTGGAGGATTATGTAAGGGAGCAATATCAAACGCCTGCTGAATAGCTTCCTCCACATCTTCATCTATCAGTACGGAATCTTTGAACGTTTCTCCGCCATGAACTACGCGGTGACCAACAGCTTCTATCTCATCTAAATCTCTTAAATAATCGTTATCCGCTTCAAGCAGTAACTCCATAATAATTTTTAAAGCAGCGGCATGATTTTCAATCACCATGGTCTTCTTCACCGGCTTTTCACCCTTGAATTCCTGTTTTATGATAGAAGTGACTGCTCCAATTCGTTCAACTAAACCCTTACACAAGCGCTCTTGTTTCTCTGTGTTTATCAGTTGGTATTTAATGGAAGAACTGCCGCAGTTTATGACGAGAATTTTCATAAGTGAGTTAAAGTGAGATTACTGCTCCAATTCCGATCAAATTACGGTATTTGAAGTTATTTTGATTTCCTAAAGGATCTGATAACCAAAAAGGTACTTCGTAACGGATAGCAAATCCTCTGTCCTTCCCTAGATAATCAGGGATGTTAATTGAAAATTGGATCCCCAGTCCTGCATCTGCCAACAAATTTGGACCAGCTTGAAAACCGAGAGCACTATTTATGTTTTCATCAAATGTTTTACCCAGATCAAAAAATATATATGATCTTAAGTGCAAAAAATCTCCGACTATTGATTTGTCAAGCCGGCTATCTAATAAATTTGGGAATTCAAATTCAGTGTTTAATGCTGCAATAGATCGATATTGGGGAGATCCTCCGCTTTCAAGTGCTGAGAAGTCATGTCTTGTATAACCTCTTAAATTCGCCCCACCAGATATATTGAACAGCCCATCATTTAACCAGCTTTCGGGAAGTGTCCCTTTTGCTCTTGAGACACCATTATTCAACCACTTTACCGGCTGCCGGTAACTGTAGGCAAACAGATATTCCGGAGCTGTATTATCGGAAGCGTATCCGCCGAATCCCCGAATACGAAGTCTAAATGATTCTGAAAGATGAATTTGTTCTTTAACCTCAACCGTACCTACTGTAAAAGCATCGGAGTTAGTACCTACATTTTGTGAAAGATCAACTTTAAGATCGAGCTCGCTTCTATCCTGATCTTCACTCAGCCAAAAAGTCATCCCTACCACTGATTTCCATTGATCTTGCCATAATTGTGGATATGGACGGTATTGAGATTCAAAAAGTTTCTCCTGACTAAAGCTAACCGAGAGTTCTTTAAAATCTAGCTCATTAAAACCACGCTGCCATCGTTTATTGAAATATAAAGCGTGCTGAGTGTATCCTGTCCTTATACTGCTTTCAACTTGGATATTACCTTCACTTCCCAATGAGGAAATAGATGGAATGGGCTCCGTAAACGACAAATAGTAAGAAACAGGTTGATCAGGAAAAGCTGTTGCAAGCCAAATGCCTGCTTCAAGCCGGTGGGGACCATCCTGAAATGTGCCTTCCATTTCACCTAAAACCCTTATTCCTAGACGCACACCATCAACTTCGTTGTACCAGGCATCCGGAGCAAAATCAAATCTATAGCTATCTGATTGAGCAAATAAAACGCCCGGTATTAGCAAAAAAAGAAAGGTGAATATTAAAGTTCTATTTCCCATTCGGGGAGTATTTGAAGAAATTCGTCTGTCATAATATTATACGTTAGCTTCATCAAACGCATTTGTTCCGGCCACTTAATATAAGGCTGAATTCCTTCGATACTGATCCACTTGTATTCAGTATGCTCATTATCAAGGATGATCTCAGCTTCATAATCCAGTTCTGCTGCAAAGGCAGGAATCAAATGAATGGTATCGGACTTTGCTTCATAAAATTGATTGACTGAAGGAATGGTCCAAAGCTTGACGGGTGATAATCCGGTCTCCTCCTTTAACTCCCTCAGGGCGGCCTCCCAATGCTGTTCATCTTCTTTAACCTTTCCACCTACCATACGCCATTGATTTGCGTAGATCTTATCCGATGACCTTTTAAAGATCAAAAAATGCGGATAGCCATGCTTTTGACGATAAGGATAAACATCGATGAGTTTTTTCATTTACTAAGTTTCCGGGGTTAAACTTCGATGTTCTTCACTTCCAGTTCTAATTCTCCGGCTGGGACGTCAACATTTACAGTCTCACCAATTTCACGCCCCATCAGCGCCTTACCGATCGGGGAGTCAACTGAGATCTTTCCTGCAGCAAAATCAGCTTCGTTGGCAGAAACCAGGGTGTACTTCATTTCTTTCCCAACATTTTTATTCAGGATAGTAACGGTGGTTAATACTCTTACCTTAGAAAGGTCAAGATCTTTCGTATCCAAAACCCGGGCATTTGCCAAAGCATCTTCAAGCTTGGTAATACGATCTTCAAGATGACCCTGTGCCTCTTTTGCGGCATCATACTCAGCATTTTCACTTAGATCGCCTTTCGCTCTAGCTTCAGAAATATCATTAGCGATCTCTCTTCTTCCCCTTGATTTGAGATCTTTCAATTCTGCATCCAATTTGTCGTAACCTTCTTGTGTCAGGTATTGAACTTTACTCATAATCTTTATTTAACTTGGGTTTCTACAAATAAAAAAAGCAATCTACCCTTGGCAGATGGCTTTTACTTTCACTTTTGAAATATACCTAAAAATAAGGGGTTATTGTGTGTTTTTCCATCACTGTTTTTATATAACTATTCAGAATAAACTGATCTGGATCCGGGTATCAAAAAAAGGAAACATAGATGTACTTCTCTTTTCTCACATTAGAGAATGAAATGATCCGGTAACAATGATATTTTAGACATTAAACTTTAATCCTTACCACAGAGCTTAAACTTTTGAATAAACTGACCACCAAAGAGATCCTGGAGGAAAACCTCTCCCGTATAACACCTGGAAAGCTAAGCTCATTAAAAATTCTGGTCCCTAATATTCGGAGTTTACATAATGTCGGGTCCATCTTTCGTTCTGCCGATGCCTTTGGAATTTCTGAAGTCATTCTCGCAGGGTATACGCCAACTCCTCCCCGACCTGAGATTAATAAAACGGCAATAGGCGCAGAAGAATTTGTGGACTGGAGATATGTAAAGGATGCTACCGAAGCTTTGTATGAGCTTAAAAAAGACGGCTATTATATCATAGGACTTGAGCAGACTACAAATAGTACCGAACTTCCTGATTTTGAGACATCAGCCCATGAGAAGATCTGCATCATTTTAGGGAGCGAAGTTTCAGGTATCGAAGACGAACTTCTTACTTTGGTGGATGAGTTTGTGGCCATTCCCCAGTATGGAAGAAAACATTCTCTTAATGTTTCGGTAGCAGCCGGGGTGATTTTATATGCGATGCTGGAGAAATTGTGGGATCGTTGATCATGTATTTGGTAACTTAAACTGACATTACTTTTACGAAATAATGAATAACCATTAGCGAAATGTCCAACCCACAAGAACTTATCGAAAAGGCTGAGCGCTTTCTCAAGCAACAGCAGGAAATGTATGGGAATTTTTCTGTTAAATTGCAGACCACAGAGCAAAATTCAGCTTCTCAAGAGCCGGAAAGTGGTGAAAATAATCGTACTTCTTTGGCTGAAGATCCATCAGAATCATATACAGCTACCGATGAGGATCAAGAATCGGTTCAACCCGAGCCTAAAAAGGAACTTTCTAAAGCGGAGAAAATTGCTAATTGCCAGTCTTTGAATGAGTTAAAAGTGCTGTGTGAAGAAACTGAAGATCTAAAAACCGATCTTGAGGGGACCAATTTAGTGTTTGGCGTTGGCAATCCTGATGCTGACATCATGGTGATCGGCGAAGCGCCCGGATTCAATGAGGATAAGCAGGGTGAACCATTTGTCGGAGAAGCCGGTCAGCTCCTGGATAAGATCATGGCTGCCATAAATTTCAGCCGAGATGAAATTTATATAGCTAATATCCTCAAACATCGTCCACCCAATAACCGCGATCCTAAGGCGGAAGAATCCGCGAGCAGTTTACCCTATTTATTAAGACAAATTGAACTGGTCGATCCTAAACTAATTCTTTGTGTGGGAAAAATTTCAGCTACTACTTTACTCAATGAGGATACTTCCTTAGGCCGGTTGAGGAATAATTTCCATAAATTTCACGGAAGAGAGTTATTGGCCACCTACCACCCTGCAGCTCTGCTAAGATATCCCAAGTACAAGCGTCCAACCTGGGAAGATGTTCAGATGTTGAGAAAAAGATATGATGAGTTGGTCAGTTGATCCAGGTAAAAGCTTTTACAGATAAGGACTGTTTCCTGAAACGCTGTACCACCTATATTCTGTTGAGAGCCTAAATCAAATCCAACCTAACAAAGTATCTTTGTCTAAATTACCAGAAGCATATCGATTTGTTGACCTTTCCGACTACGGCCGACCTGTAGCACGATTAATTGCAAAGTCCTTAAAGGACACTTCTTTTACTCCTATCCATGTTACCGTTGGTTTTATCATATCAGGACTAATAGCTGTAGGCTGTATCATTTCAGAACACTACGTAGCTGCTGCTTTCTTCCTGATCTTTAAATCAATTTTAGATGCTGCTGATGGTGAACTTGCCCGAATAAAGAAAACTCCTTCATACACCGGACGTTATTTTGATTCTGTGGCTGACATAATTTTGAATTTTCTCATTTTACTTGCCATTTGGTTTGTCACAGAATCTAACATCATATATATGGTTCTGGCCTTTTTGGGAATACAGTTACAGGGCACCCTTTATAACTACTATTATGTGATCCTTAGAAATAATGTCAACGGTGATAAGACCAGCCGTATCTTTGAAGATGAACCTCCGGAAGCTCTAGAAGGTGAAAAACAGAAGCATGTAAATATTTTGTTCTGGTTCTATAAAAAATTATATGGTCTTTTCGACAAAGCTATCTACAACCTCGATAGTAAAGCTGCAAAGAGCCTAGTATTTCCCAACTGGCTTATGACCGCTCTGTCTACATTTGGACTTGGTTTCCAGCTCCTATTAATAAGTGTGCTATTAGTTTCGGGGCTTAAGGAATTTATTATTCCTTTTTTTATTAGCTATACGGCTATGATTTTCGTTTTTGTTGGGATAAGACGGGTACTTTAATTTTAATGGAGAATCTTTTTTGAACTAAGATTGATACTATACTAGGTGTTGATAACTCTGTTTAAAATTTGTTTAAAAAGAATCTTAATTCGCTTCTGATTTATACCTATTTTTGAGATTCACTTTTTCCTATCAGCACAAGATTTTCCATTATCACTTATGGCAAAAAAGAACGGTTCATATAGCAACAAGTATCAGCAAGATGACTCAAAGAAATTAGAGCAGGGCGGCCGGGTTCCCCCACAGGCCGTTGAAGTTGAAGAAGCTGTTTTGGGAGCAATGCTGATCGAACACGGTGCGGCTACTATTGCCCTGCAAATGCTGAAACCAACCGATTTCTATAAAACCGCCAACCGCCATATTTTTGAAACGCTTACCAATCTTTACGAACGCGATAATCCCCTTGATCTGCTCACTGTTGAGAATGAGCTTAAGGATAATAACTTGCTGGAAGTATGCGGCGGGCCTACTTATTTATCTGACCTGACACGTTCGGTTAGTTCCTCAGCAAATATTGAATATCACGCGCAGATCATCATCGAAAAAGCCATCAAACGAAATTTGATCCTGGCTAGTAATGATGTCATCAAAGATGCTTACGATACAACAAGTGACGCTTACGATGTGCTGGATCACGCAGAGCAAAGTATCTTTGACCTTTCAAATCAAAAAAGCCGAAGCTCTGCTGTTCCGGTTGAGAAATTATTAAAGGATACCCTCTCCTATTTAGAAGATCTTCGCGGAAAAGAATACGGGATCACTGGGGTTCCAACGGGTCTCGCAATTGATGATATGACTGCCGGCTGGCAAAAAGGCGATCTGGTCATTATTGCTGCCCGACCTTCGATGGGTAAAACAGCTTTTGTGCTTACTGCAGCAAGAAATGCAGCTTTACATCCGGATGAAAATCTTAGAACTCCCATCGCACTGTTCAGCCTTGAAATGTCGAATCAGTCCCTGGTACAGCGTTTACTGACAATGGAGGCTCGTGTCCGTGCAGATGAAGCCCGAAAAGGTACTCTTAAAGATGAAGATTTCCGACGATTGATAGATGCAGCAAGTCGTTTATTCAGCGCAGAAATTTATATTGATGATACTCCCGGAATTAGCCTCATGGAACTTCGGACCAAGTGCCGAAGATTAAAGAGTGAAAAGAATATTGGCCTTATTGTGATCGATTACTTGCAGCTGATGCAAGCAAATTCCAAAGATATTGGTAACCGTGAGCAAGAAATTGCTACTATCTCCCGTGGACTTAAAGGTCTCGCGAAAGAGTTAGACGTTCCGGTAATTGCCCTTGCTCAGCTTTCACGTGCAGTTGAACAACGTGGTGGTGATAAACGGCCTCAACTAAGTGACTTGCGTGAATCCGGTTCCATTGAGCAGGATGCTGATATTGTGATGTTCCTGTATCGCGCCGAGTATTATGGGATCACAACTACAGAAGAAGGACAATCTACGGCAGGACTCGCTGAGATCATTGTCGGGAAGCAACGTAACGGTCCGGTTGGAAGTAAGATGATGTATTTCGTTAAAGAATATGCGCGGTTCGAAAACCTTACTTCAGCCAGCAACAATGACCCAATGATCGGAGACGGTGGAAATGATAACAGCGGAGGCAATGGCAGCGGATCAGCACCCCTTCCTCATAACCCCGCTCCTGATGAAGACGCTCCTTTTTGATACAGACTTAGGGTCACTTTTTTTGCAGATATCATCTGCTTCATTAATTTCAGAGTGAAGCTTGCTTTTTTAGCTGGTGCACAGAAAAGAATGCTAACTCAAAATTATCTAAACCTGCACGGATAACTAATTAGCCAAAGTCTCTAGAAAAGCTAATCAAGCCATCTCTTCAAAGAGCTTATCAAAGTCTTTGATCCGCTTCGACCAATCCAGGTGTTGATTAATATTCTGAAGGGAGTTTTTTGGCAGTGATTTGGTCTTTCCGGTAAGCAACTCTTTCAAGTGATGAAATAATTCATCTTCATTCTCATATAAAACCGGGGCATGAAGAAGTGGGTCATGAAGACTTTTGGGGATCAACTCAGGATAATGTAATTCATTGGGCACCAATGGGTGGCACCCGCAATATATTGCTTCCATTATAGCCACACAGAAAAATTCATAGCTTGCTGTAGAGACTACGATATCACCTGAATGAAGCAGCTTACTATAATTTTCTTTGTCATCCACATATCCAAAGTGAGTGATCTGTTGGCCGTATCGCTGCCACGCTTTTTCAAATTCTTCCGGTTTTTCATGCTGCGTATCACCCGCTAGGATAAGGTCAAATTTCAGATCTATATCATTTAACCTATTCAACACTCTGAAAAACATGGCCGGATTCCGGTCAAATTGCCAGCGCTGATTCCAGACAATCACCGGGTTTTCATTTTCAGAACGGGTATCAGGTTGCTTATCAAAGCTTTTCAGATCCAGTCCGGGATGCATCACCACACTCTTTTCTCTGATCTTTTCAATGGTGTTGTACTGTTTACCATCCGGAAAATTATCAAGGAATTTAGGCAAAGCTTCAAAAAGATCTTCTAAGTGAAACCGGGATGAGAATATCAGCTTATCGGCAACCATCATACTCAAATAGTTGATGTAGCAATAGGTCATATCACGCTTCTCTCCTTCCGGAATAGGCCGCGTAAACTGATTGTCATGCATATACATGATCGTGGGCGTATGGGCAAACCTGGGGTTGCTAAGCGCCATAAAAGCCGGCAGATTGGTCATACTGCTTGTAAGAATAAGATCAATGTCTTCAGTGATCTTATTGGTCATCTCGGTAAGAGTAACTGAATCTCCGTGCATCCTCCATTTCCACCCTTTGTAATTCAGTTTTATAGGGATGACATTGTGTGAAGAGTTCTTCTCTAATCCTTTCAAAAAAGCTTTATGTGAGCCGCTGTAAAATGGTTCTACCGCTAAAATGTTCATACAATATTATCTGAATCGGGCTTGGATTTCATCCATCGGAATATAGCTGATTGTTGGCTTCTTCAAAGGATCGAGATAAGGCTGCTCACAAGCAAAGAGCTGGTCGACCAGCGATTCCATTTCTTGCTGACTCAATTTTTTACCTCTTGGAATAGCTGCCTTTGAAGCAAATGCAATAGCAAGCTTCTCTCGTGCTTCCAGCTTGATCTTCTGTCCCAGTTCCTGGTATTGATGCAGCATAGAGATCAATACTTCTTCCTCATTTCCAATTTCGATGTCAGCCGGAACGCCATTTATCATTGCAGTATTTCCACTTAGCATCTGAACCGAAAACCCCATTCGCTGAATAATGGAGTGCAATTCTTTCAGCAAAGTGTAATCAGAAGCAGACAACTCCAGTGTTTGAGCAAATAAGAGCTGTTGTGTACTTGGCAGAGCTTCTTCTGTGGCATTGATCGCCTTTTCGAAGATGATGCGTTTATGAGCCAAATGCTGATCAATAACGGTTAGTCCTGACCGTGTTTGTGTAAGGATATAAGAGTTGTGCAATTGCCAAAATCCCTGATCCTGAGCTACTTTCTGTTTTTCATCCTGAGGAGGTTGAAAAGTCTGTGTTTCAGGATAATCGGATGGCTGCTGATTTGAACTGCCTCCATACAACTGATCAGCAAGATCTCCTCCTTTCAGCTGATCCGGATTAGAACGATAATTTATACGTGATGGAACATTAAATCCACCATCACTTCTACCGCTTGTTTTGGAACGGTTAAAACTAAATCCTGAACTAAAACCTTTTGAGGGATCATCACTTAAGAAGGTATCCTCGCTGGGCTGAATATCAGGTACCTGAAAATGCTTATTCAAAGCCCTGTTTACCACTGATCGGGCGAGCTGTATCACACTTCGCTCATCCTCGAACTTAACTTCCATTTTAGCAGGGTGAACATTAACATCTACTTTAGAAGGGTCGATATCAAAGAATAAAGCGTAAAACGGATATTCATTATTTCGGGTCCAGGCATCATATAAACTCAATATTACATGGGTCAGATACCGGTGTTGGAACGGCCTGCCATTCACAAATAAAAACTGTTCACCCCTACTCTTTTTTGCAAGTTTTGGATCCGAAGCGAAACCATGAATTTTCACATAACTGGTTTCCTCCCCAAACTCTATCAAACTTGCTTTATAAGAACTTCCGAAGATCTGAGTCACCCGATCCTTTAGGTTTTGAATGGGCAGGTCGTAGATCACATCTCCGTCAGCTTCAACATAAAAAGCTACATCGGTGCTTGCAAGGGCTGCATACTGAATGGTTCGAAGAATATGACGGAGTTCAGTTACATCAGTTTTTAAAAACTGGCGACGGGCAGGCACATTAAAGAATAAATTACGAACAGCGATCGTCGTACCGTTATCTGTGGCAGTCGGTTTGATCTCACGCTCCTCTCCTCCCCAAACTTCAAATTCCCAGCCGTTCTCATCTTCGGCCCGTTTGGTCTTCACGGTAACCTGAGAAATGGATGCGATAGATGCCATAGCCTCTCCCCGAAATCCAAGCGTTCGGATCTTAAAAAGGTCATCTACAGTATTGATCTTTGAAGTGGCATGACGTTCAAAACATAGCGGAAGATCTTCCTTGCTCATTCCACACCCATTATCAGAAACCTGAATTAGGGTTCTTCCTGCATTTTGGATTAGAATTTTGAGCTGATCTGCTCCGGCATCGATGGCATTATCGAGAAGCTCTTTAACAACTGAAGCCGGGCGCTGAATGACTTCACCTGCAGCAATTTTATTACTAATTTCAGGCGGAAGTTGATGTATGATAGAATCGCTGATATGCGTGTCGCTCAATGTAAATGATCTGTATTTTTAAAGTGAAATTAGATAAACAATTAACCCTAGTAAAGCTGCGAAAAAAACAATCCTGGAAAATTGTGCCGGCCTGGGACGTGTATGGGATTCAAACTTGATCCGCTTGCGCCGCTTTTCTTTCTCATCTTTCTCAGGATCATAGTATCGAAATGGGTAATCGAATTTTTTAGGTTTTGGCCGGAAGCCGAACATTGGGCTGATCATAACAATACCTCATTTTTTTGGCTTTCAAGGCTAATAATTAATATTAACCGATCTTACTTTAATATAGGGATTCCGACGGGAGAATGTCGAATATGGAACAAGGAACTTCCGATATTGTTCGCAGATGAACTTCAGTTGGTCATAACTTCAGCTTTAAAAATTCAATGTTCCCTGTTTGATGTCCTTTTGCTTCTAAAATTTGTAAACTAACTGTCATTATATTTTTCTTCGAAATTGATATTATTCGAATCTTTAAGCTAATTGAAACTGCAAATTATTATATAAAAATGAGCACTGACAAAGCCAAGATATTTTACACTATAACTGACGAGGGACCTTTTTTGGCCACCCATTCATTTCTGCCAATTGTTGAGGCCTTCACCAAAGCAGCCGGCGTGAATGTTGAAACCAAAGATATTTCACTAGCAGGACGAATTCTGGCAAACTTCCCTGACTATCTAACTGATGATCAAAAAGTGTCTGATGACCTTGCTGAGTTAGGACAATTAGCAAAGCAGCCTGAAGCAAATATCATGAAGCTTCCAAATATCAGTGCTTCAGTGCCTCAACTTGTTGAAGCCATTAAGGAGTTACAATCTAAAGGGTATAAGATCCCGGATTATCCTGAAGAGCCTAAGAATGACAAAGAAAAAGCAATACAGGCCCGCTATGGAAAAGTTAAAGGAAGTGCAGTAAACCCTGTTTTACGGGAAGGGAATTCCGATCGCAGAGCGCCTAAAGCCGTTAAAGAATTTGCCCGCAACAATCCTCATTCTATGGGTGAGTGGAATCCAGACTCAAAATCACATGTATCAACTATGGGAGAAAATGACTTCGCTTCCACAGAGCGTTCAGTCACCCTTGACAGTGCTGATGATGTTAAGATCAAGTTTGTAGATACCGATGGAAATGCGAGTATTTTGAAAAAAAGCACCCCTCTACTTCCCGGTGAAGTCATCGATGCCTCTGCTTTGAGTAAAAAGGCTTTGGTCAACTTCCTGCAAAATGAAATTGATGATGCCAAGCAAAAGAATGTCCTTTTTTCACTGCACATGAAAGCCACTATGATGAAGGTTTCAGACCCTATTATTTTTGGTCATGCAGTCCGGGTTTATTTTAAAGAGGTATTTGAAAAGCATGGAGAAACATTAAAAGAATTGGGCGTTGATCCTAATAATGGATTCGGTGACCTTGAATCGAAGATCACAGATCTACCGGAAGACAAACAGTCCCAGATCAAAGCTGATATTCAAAAATGCTATGAAAATGGTCCTGATCTTGCAATGGTGAATTCACACAAAGGCATCACCAATCTTCATGTTCCCAGTGATGTAATTATCGATGCTTCTATGCCCGCTATGATCCGTACCTCCGGACAAATGTGGAACAAAAATGATGAAACCCAAGATACAAAAGCAGTTATTCCCGACAGTAGTTATGCTGGCATTTATCAGGAAGTCATCGATTTTTGCAAACAACACGGAGCATTGGACCCGACTACCATGGGCAGCGTGCCAAATGTTGGATTGATGGCTAAGAAAGCTGAGGAATACGGCTCTCATGACAAGACCTTTGAAATTCCAGGTAACGGTTCGGTTCGGGTAGTGAACAAAGCCGGTGAAACCATTGTAGAGCATTCTGTTGAAGAGGGAGATATCTGGAGAATGTGCCAAACCAAAGATGATCCTGTCAAGGATTGGGTCGGTTTAGCTGTACGACGTGCACGAGAATCTGGAGCACCTGCCATATTCTGGCTGGATGAAGACCGGGCACATGATTCAGAACTGATCAAAAAAATAAATGACTACCTGCCCAAACATAATACCGAGGGATTGGATATTCGAATTATGTCACCGATCAAAGCAATGCGTTTTTCGTTAGAGCGCATCAAAGATGGAAAAGATACTATCTCAGTAACCGGAAACGTGCTACGAGATTACCTGACCGACCTCTTCCCTATCCTGGAACTTGGAACGAGTGCAAAAATGCTCTCCATCGTACCCTTGATGAATGGCGGTGGGTTATTTGAAACCGGTGCCGGTGGTTCTGCTCCAAAACATATTCAACAGTTTTTAGATGAAGGTCATTTACGTTGGGACTCACTCGGTGAATTCCTGGCATTAGCTGTATCTCTCGATCATCTTGGTAAGACCTTTGATAATGAACGAGCCAAGATCCTTGGCGAGGCATTAGATACGGCTACTTCTCAATATCTGCAAAACAACAAATCACCTTCACGTAAAGTGAATGAGCATGATAACCGTGGCAGTCACTTTTATCTTGCAATGTATTGGGCGAAAGCTTTGGCGGAGCAAACAAAAGATTCTGAGTTGGCTAGCCGGTTCAAAACTGTCACTGAAAAGCTGAAAGATAATGAAGCCAAGATCAATGAAGAACTGATCGCAGCGCAGGGTAGTCCCGAAAAGATCGATGGTTATTACTGGCCTGACCGAGATAAAGTTTCCGAGCGTATGCGCCCAAGTTCAACTTTAAACTCGATCATTGAATCTGTTTAAAATCAGGTATCTGAAATTTAAATTAAAAGCCCGGACTAAATTCCCGGGTTTTTTTATGCTTTAGGATTTCTGAAACAGAATACGAAGCTTTTTCCATAGTAGTCGACGCCCTGCTGTAGTTATTAAAAGGGGTGTGATCTTATATAAAGCATAAAAAAGAGGAATTGCAGTAACAATGACCCAAATCGCATATTGGTCATAAGCTTCATAAAAAGAAAGGAGTTCATTACCCATGATCATGGAAAACCAAACAAAAATAGGACTCCATATCAGCACCGTTCCCCCAAAATAGAACAAGAAAGTCCAAAAACCGGTATCTAAAATTCCTGCCGATATATAAACAGGCATCCTGCTACCCGGTATAAAGCGACTTGCAAAAAGTATATAAGGACCTTTGGTCTTGAACCATTTTACGGAAGCGTCCAAAGTTTCTTCTTTTACCATCCACTTGAAAGGAGCCAATTTCAATATGGGCTTACCAACCCACCTCCCGGCAAAGTAGAGCGAAAAATCTCCAATAAAAATTCCGATAATGACCCCAACTGCTGCCGGCCAAAATGCGATCAATCCGTTTGCAGACATCAATCCGGCACCTATAGCGGCAAGATCTTCGCTAAAGAAAGACGAAAAAGCTATCAGAAGCATATAGATAACAACTAATTCATTTTTAGTATCGGCCTCTACTTCATCCAGATAAGGAACCAGTTTCTCAAGGGAATCATCATCGATATTTGATGTATCTGCTGGTTGAGTGAGTGATTTCAGATCAAGTGAATCCTGAGCAGGAACGTATTCAAAAATTGGTTGATAGTCATGTCCTGCCTCAATGCTGAGTACGGAGATTATACCTATAGAAAGTACATACAAAGAATTCACTTAAGTTTATCCAATATTAGTTAGAATGACATCGGTTCATAGTCTTTATTTTTTGAAAAAAAAGCATCACTATTAATTACCGGTTCAAATTTATCCTGAATTGCTATTTCTAATTTTTCTGCCAAAAGTTTTCTATCTCCTTCTTGTATTTCCTTATCACCGAAATGTACTTTTGCGGTAAATCCATTTGACTTAAGTAATTCAAAGAAGTGTAGAAAAAAAGGAGTGTCATTCCACCAGCAAACTGTCTCGTATGCGGGTTTATCTGAATCATTAGTTTGATACATCAGCGCAACATACGATACAGGGAATGCCTGAGAGGCCGGAAATTCAAGCAGCGATGTGCGAAACGGTAAAATATCCATTCCGGGACTTGTTGTGCCTTCCGGGAATAAAATAATCCCCTGATGTTCATTTATATTTTTTGAGATCTTCTCATTAACTCTTTTAACGTCTCTTTTCCTGTTTCGGTCAATAAATAAAATCCCACAAGTTTTCACAATAAAGCCAATAAGAGGCCAGGTTTTAACATCACTTTTGGCCACAAAAAGACAGCGAAGTTGAGAGAACAGAACAAATATATCTATATAACTAAGATGATTTGAAACCAGTAGGAATGGAGGTTCTGGTATCTTTCCCTTTACTTCGATGTTGATACCAATGATGAGACAGCAGTATTTACCCCAAAATCTCAGTAAGTAGCCTCTGAATTTTTCGTAATTCACCCCTATTATACTCGTCAATAAAGAGAGCATTATTAATGAATACAAGAAAAGCGTAACAAACAAAAATGCTATTAATTTAATAGTGGCTTTTAAAAAATTCATGTAATGAAATTAATCATTTCGATGTTAAAAAAAGAAAGCTTTAGAGAATAGATCTCTTTATGAATTAAAGCTCAATTGTTAACCTTTAAATTAAGTGGAAGATATCTTCCATGTGTTTTTAAATTATTAATCAGGAATTTTTTCAATATTAACAGGTGTTAATCATATTTACTATAAGATGAAATATTTGTACCCTTGATTTATGCTGTATTACAAAGAATTTAAATCTTCCGATGAGAGAGACTGGGTTGTTTTCGTACATGGTGCGGGGGGTAGTTCATCTATCTGGTTCAGTCAGCTCAGAGACTTTAAAAAGCACTTTAATGTGTTGCTAATAGATTTGCGCGGACATGGAAAGTCGAAAGATCTTTTGCAAAAATATTATGAGGAAGACTATTCTTTTGAGTTTATAAGTAAGGATATAATTGAAGTATTGGATCACCTTCAAATTGAAAAAGCGCATTTCATTGGTGTTTCCCTAGGTACTATAATTATAAGGACCATGAGTGAGATCGCTCCTGAACGCGTTAAATCGGCAGTGTTATGTGGAGCTATTACCCGATTGAATATTCGATCAAGGATCCTTGTATTCCTTGGCCATATGTTTAAACGCTTTATCCCTTACATGTGGCTATATAGATTTTTTGCCTGGATCATTATGCCTCGAAAAAGGCATGCCAAATCACGGAATTTATTTATTCGAGAGGCTAAGAAGTTATATCAAAAAGAATTCCTTAGATGGTTCAAGCTTACCAATGAGGTAAATCCACTATTGAGATATTTCAAAGAAAAAGAAGTGAAGTCTCCTATTCTTTATGTAATGGGAAGTGAAGACCATATGTTTTTGCCCCCCGTTAAACAGATCGTGGAAAAGCACAAAAATTCATCACTGAAAGTTATAGACAATTGTGGGCACGTCTGCAATGTTGAACGACCGGGAGCATTCAACAGAGTATCCATTCAATATTTAAAACAGCATTCCTAATCCAAAATTATTCTTTTGGTAGTCGGAACATCCATGCTTCATCATTGAATGTTTTACGAATCTCAAGCGTTCGTTCTCTTGCCTTTTCGATGTCATCATAAGCTTCAAATGCAACGTAGTTAAACCGAGATTCAGGATTAAAAAGTATACGGGTATCGTAGCCTTCCTCCTGAAGCATAGCTGAGAAGTTATCGGCATTTCTTGGCACTAAGAAAGAGCCACCAATAATAAAGTATTGAAGATCAGCAATTTCTTCACTTTCTGTTTCTTCCCCATTGGCCTGATATTCAAGGTATTCCTCAAGATTAAATGCCCTTGGTACTACCACCATAAGTTCCGGACGATCTATAGTTAAAGTAAGATCTTCAGGCAGTATCTCTTCTTGTTCTTCTGGGCTTTCCTCCTCTTCAACTACCTCTTCCTGAGGTAGATCTACTGTAGTTTCTTTCTGTGGTTGCACTGCTTCCTCTTCCGTAGCAATGGGCTCATCTTCCACATTTGTTGGGAAAACTTCAGACTCAAAAACACGGTCCAAATTAGTCCGCATATCATCTCTGGTATTATTAAGCACCTGTCGCGCAGTAAGTCTTTGATTTGAAATTCTTTTTGAAACAGGCTCTATCAATTCTGCCTGTACAATTATGATCAACTCGTTTTCCAAAAAGTCTTTTGAATTGTATCCAAAAATATATTTCAGGCCAAAAAACCAACCAGGAAGATCTTTTAATATAGGAACACCTCTCCGAACCTGTGTTTCTTCAGTTCTGTATAAACCGGCCATATAAGTAGCTTCACCATTCATTAAGATGGCAGAAGTGGTTGCAGACTGCTTATTTACTATGGTACTTACAACATCTGGCTGCGCCGTGGAACGTTCTACTGACAGATCAAGATAAACAAACGAAGTATCGCCTTGAGTTATGATTTGGGGTGTTACTGTTAGAATGGTACCGGTACTAACAAAGTTGTCGGTTACATTACCAGCAATATCTCTTTGTTTGATAGAAAAGTCTTGACCAACTTGAATATTACCTTCTTGTCCGTCAACCACTTTAATAGAAGGAGTGGCCAAAACCTTACCAAGGTTATCAGCTTCAAATGCTCTGAATAAAGCCTGAACACTTATACCGGGTCCAATTTCACCCAAATTAACTAATGCATTGAATGCATTTTGAGATACATTTGCAGCATTAAATGAGTTTACGGATACAAACTGATCAGCAAAATCTGAGGAAGGAATGGACTCCTGGCCGTCACTTCCAACAAAGTCACCTACATTATCAGGGGTATCGCTTGTTAAAGTTGACCAGTCAATTCCAATTTCCTGAAGAGCTCGTTTATTACCTTCAAAAAAAGTGGCGTTTATCCTAACCTCTCGTGTTTGAGTTGTAGCAAGTCCAAGTTGCGCTTGTTGTCCGCTTTGTCCTGTACTTGATTGACCGCTATTCCCTGTCTGTGCTGTAGTTCTTGGGGCTGGAACCGTGATCTCATAAAACTCGTCGTATTCCATTAATTCCAGATTTTGGAATCTCATGATATAATTAAGAGCATCTTTCCAATGCATTGCTGGTAGATTCACCCCGATCTCACCGCTATAAGCAGACTTATCAACAATAAATTTGTTCTCATACTCCTGTGCAAAAGTATTTATAATTTCAATAGCTTCATTGTAGGTGGTAGTGCTGTTGAAAGCTACGATTTCTTCGGGATTAGTGTACTCTCTTAATGGATCTATAATTTGAGCAGAAGCATTTTGTGGTACTAATGCCATCACTGTAAAGGCCATTATAATAATGGATAAAAAACCTATCTTATATAGTATTGTATTCATGGGTTTCATTGCTCTGTCTCCAAGGTAACTAATTCCGTAATGCCACCTTTATTTAAATTGAAAGTAGCAGACTTATTTTGCAGGTCTATAGATTCTAATTCTCCAAGATAAACTTGATCTCCTTCTCTCATTGATGAAATATTTCCAGTCTGGTCGACAATAAAAATTCTATTTGCAGTTATACCTATTAATCGGCTTTGTTCTGCATTTATTAAATCGTCAATATTTTCGGGTAGTGATGATTGAATCAGCGGATAAAAAGGATTATAAGTAGATACAGACTCATTTAAGACAATTTGATTCACATCTCCTCCTCCTTCTTGAATAGGAATTCTCTCATAATAACTTCGCAAATTAAAACTAAATGTTACTTCATCAAGCTCTTCTTCAACTCCACCTGCCGGGGTCATTTCAAGTTCTATGATCTTGTTAAGGAGTTGGCTGTTTTCGATCTTATTTATAAAGTTGACAACATTCGCATACCGACCATACCCATTTATCTCAGAATTTAAAATTCCATATTGATCTTGTGCTGTAGAGTCAGAAAATGAAAAATCGAAATATACTGTAGAATATGTACTGCTGTTACTAACTAAATTCAAATAGTCGAAGACATCATCTGGATATGGATCTTTAAATAGTGATTTATCATAATTCTCAATGATAGTAAGAGCACTTTGATACGTTTGATTCAATTCAGGGAATGCATCACTTATCGCTTTCTTTTCATTGTAATCTTCCTGTTTTTCAGTATAGGATATCTCAAGACGCTCCAATTCTGGAAGCTGATAAAATGTAATGAAAGCATACGCCCCTCCCGCAGTTAGGAGAAGTGTAACCAATAGTATAATGGTATTTCTGACAGCGTATGACAATGTTAATCCTCTATTAATTCACGAATACCCTGTACACTTTCCGGTGTATAGATATTCTCATCTTCATAAAAATCTTGTACAGTATATTCAAACTGATAGACTTCCCGTTCCCGAATCTCATCACTACTTACATTCAGCAATGTCGCCCCCTCAAATACTTTGGCTAGTGACGGGATTCGATCCCTATACATAGCATAGCCATCGATCTCAACGATTCCATTTTGGTTGGCACTCATTGAGGTTAACCATAATGAATTTACATTTTCGGCGCCACGGTTTAAAAGATCTAGGTTTTTAGTCCACCTCAAAGTCCCCTCATTTAGTTCACTCAATAAGGTCAATTTTGATTGAATTTGATTTAACTCGGTAGTTATTTGATTGTATCGTTGCACCGTAGGTTCCAGTGACCTTATTTGTGCATCAAGATTAGCAATATCACTCCGCAAACCATCTATTTCAGTAGCATTTTGGGTATAAAAATGATTTGTAATGATGGGTGTAACAAGGATTAGTAATAGTAATAGAAACCCATGCCATTGTAGCTTAAAGATCTTTTGACGATCGTCAATATAGCTTGGCAAGAATGAAATTTTAGGGAAAACATCCTTTTTAAAACCGGAAGCAGACCATGCTGCCCCAATCGCTGTTGTAAATGAAGCAATTGAAGACTCGTTTATATCTTCAGATTCAAAGATCTCATCGGAGAAATTAAACTCAGCTACATCAACATCCTGAAAACGATCTTCAAAAAACTCGATTGCTTCATCTCCCAAAGAATTATTACAAATAATTAAACGATCCAGGTTTGGTACTTCACCTGTATCAAGCTGGAAGAGGATCTTACTGAAAACAGTATTAAGAAAACGCTGGCTTTTTAAAGATTCAGTTATGATTGGAGAAACGATCCAAAGCTGATTTCCTTTCAAAAATAATACACGTGTTGCGTTTTCACTGAGTTGAACAACACCGGTAATACTATTTTCATCGAGCTCATAATTTGCTCTTATCAATCCCAATAAAATTATTTCATCAGGTAATATGTCATGAATAAAGAGCTTTCCGTTAAAAAGCTCCAGCGTCCTATTTATAAGCGTAAGAAGTTGGGGCTCATCGTCAATGGAGGTAAGTAAAAGAGCACCATCGTCTCTTACTGTATAAGAATAATAATCATCCCCTTTAGAGCTTCCATGTAAGGATTCTAACCTATCATCTACAATTACTTTCAGATCTTTCTTTTTAGTTTCTGAAAAATCTACATCCTTAAGGATCTGAAAAATGGTTTGTCCGGAAGGAATACTGATGCCTAAATCAACCCGGCTGGAAGTTTCTGTACTTAACAGATTATAAAGGAGTAGTTCATTAGAAGATGGAGCTTCAGATTCATTGACCATATCGGTGTCAACAATTTCATCAGGTCCCTCATCGAGATTGTCAAAATCAATATCGTCCAGGTCGTCATCAAGACTTCCGAGATCTAACTCTCCACTTTCATTCTCATCGGAATCTTCATCTAAGCCAAAGATCAGATCATCGTCCAAAGAGTCACCAGATTCTCCAAAGACATCTCCTTCGGGTTCGCTCTTGACTGTTACTTTTTTTCTTAAGGGCTCAACCAGACGAATCTTGTCTAAACTGACAAGGGAAACTTTCTTGCCGGATAACTCAATCTTAGCGATCTTGAGAGAATCGTCTTCAACAACAATACCTGTATATATTTTATTTTTGAGCATGTTGTTTAAACTTAGTAGTTGATCTCGCTAAGAAGTTGAACCATTTTGGTTTTATTGTTGGCATTATTTATTGCCTCTTCCTTGGAGATAACACCATCCGTATATAGTCTTTTAAGATCCTGTTCCATTGTATTCATACCGCGTTCACCACCTTCCATCAGCATTTGATAAATCTCACTGATATTATTGTTTTTAATAGCAGCACGCACTGAAGAGTTTACTAATAAAACTTCTTTAGCCAAAACCCTTTTTCCATCTAAGCTTGGAACTAGTTTTTGACTGATTACACATGTTAATACATCAGCAAGCCGGGTTCTGACCCTATTTTGTTCTTCCGTGGGAACTTCACCTAAAATACGTTCGATACTTTCCATGGCTGAGGAAGTGTGAAGTGTGCCAAAAGTTTTGTGCCCTGAATCAGTAATTTCCAAAGCAGTCATGATCGTCTCAGGATCTCGAAGCTCACCAATTACAATAACATCCGGATCTTGACGAAGTGCCTGAATGGCGCCCTCTTTGAATGACTCAACATCCCTTCCTACTTCCCTATGACGTACAACTGATTTGATTGGTTTGTGAATCAGTTCCACTGGAGAAGCTATAATAACAATATGAGACTCGACAGTTCTGTTATTAGCATCGATAATGGTATCTAAAGTAGATGACTTACCCGAACCTGTAATACCCGTAATAAGCGTAAGACCATATTTATAATATTTAAGGCTTAATGCTTTTGCAACCTCAGTATGTGCGCCCAAACTTTTGAAGGGACGTATGGTATTGTCGATCTTACGCATGTTTAATGCCAGGTGCTCAAGATCAAAATACATATCTGCACGGAATCTCTGGGATTTTTCTTCATTGAGAGATACCGAATACGAAAAGTCGAGATTCTTATCCACAATCAATTTTTTTCGCTGAGATGGCAAGATCACATTGTGTAGTAAAACATTAGTTTCATCAAGTGACAGCTCAGTCGGGCTTTTAGCAGGCCTCTTATCTCCAAAAATTCTATACCATACTTTTCCATCACATCCCGGACCTCCCAAATCAATGTCTGAGGCTTCGTTTTTGAGCATTCTTTTTAATAAAGCATCGAGATAGGCAGTCAGTTGTTCCTTGTGGTCGTCATCTAACCCATCTATTATTTTACCAATAGCTTCATGGCGATCAATTCCACGAAGTGTTCTGGGAATTTGATCAATAATCGGTTTGACCAGTTCAGATAGTTGTATTTTTTCAGTTGCCGTCGCCATAGTAAAGCCAATATCAATTTATAATGACAATGTAATAGATATTTATGTAGATGATTTGTTACAAACTAAATTAAATTATTTTAATATGAAAAATATTAATATTCCAAAATAGCCGTAAACATGATAGCGGAAAAATGCTACCAGTTAGTGTCATTAAGTAATCTTTTCTTCAAATTCAGCAACTGTACATTCATATTACTGATCTTACGCTGTTGTATTTCGATGATATTTTTAGTGAATATGTTAAAAAGCTTCTCAGGTTTTTTTCTAAAGAAATTTAACGCTTCGTACCGTTCATATCGCAGAAGTACACATTCCCCGTCAGCCGTTACCTTTGCCATTCTATTATTTTTACTAAATAGAAACGCTTCCCCAAGAAAATTCCCTTCCCCAAGAGTGGCTAATTGTATGTTATCTTTCCATACACTAACCTTCCCTTCTGCGACTAGATAAGCAGAGTTAACGTATTCAGACTCATTCAAAATGATCTCATCGGTCATGAACCGCTCCTCTTTCCCCAATTGGAGAAATTCCAAAACATCTTCATAGTGAAAGTTTTTCAAAAGCAACGGAGGCTCTTTCAAAAACTTTTTTATGTACTCAGACATTAAGTCGCCAGAATTAGACATTTCACTGCTCATAGTAAACCCCTGTAAGTATTACTGCTGGGAAAATATAACTATACCCAAAGTTAATATTAAATTTCAAGTTTTGCCTGTTAATTAATCTTCAATAGTTGCTGCTATAATTTCTTCGATAGTAGAGATGCCTTCCTTAATACGTTCCCTGCCAGAACCACGTAACGTAAGCATGCCCTGAGACATTGCTAACCCTTTAATAGCGCCTTCATCAATGTCGCCCCCTGCATCTAAGATCATCTGTTTAACTTCTTTCGAAAAATATAAGGCTTCATGGATACCTGCGCGCCCCTTAAATCCAGTAGAATTACATCTTTCACAACCCCCAGGTTTATAAAAAGTCGTGGTTTCAATTTCTTCATCCGTAAATCCAATTCCTTTTGCTGATTCAGGATGCGGCGTATATTCTTCTTTACACTCATTACACAACCTCCGTATCAATCGCTGTGCAACAACAAGGTTTACGGCGTTTGCTATTAAAAATGGTTCTACTCCCATTTTAAATAGACGAGATATAGCACTTGGTGCATCATTGGTGTGAAGTGTTGAAAATGTTAAGTGACCGGTGTTTGCAAGTTTAATTGCAATTTCAGCTGTTTTCAGATCCCGCATCTCACCCACCAGTACAATATCAGGATCATGACGTAAAATTCCCCTGATAGACTGATCAAAGCTCATGTGGTTACTTATCTTTAGCTGCCTTGCTCCTTCAATGATGTACTCAACAGGTTCCTCAACAGTCAGAACATTCTTTGTTGGATCGATCACATAGTACAACGCTGCAACCAATGTTGTAGACTTACCACTACCGGTAGGTCCCGTAATAATTACGATCCCTGATGGCTTTTGGATTGATTTTATAAAATTATCCTTGGCATTTTTTTGCAAACCAAGTTTATCGAGATCACGAATAACATTACGGTCATCAAGGACACGAATAACAATCGATTCAAATTTTCTGTCGTATTGCTTACCTACAATTGGCATAATAGAAACACGGTAACGAATACCTATACCATCAATCTGTCGCTGAATAAAGCCATCCTGAGAAGCATCTCTTTCAAAACGATCAACATTCCGGGTTTTATCTTTGACAACAGCTGAAATAGCTTCCGGTTTTACATTTTTTTGTTGGTACCAAAGCTGAAGTTTCCCATCAACCCTAAACCGAATATCGGTAGTGGTTGGAGAACTTGGCACGATATGCATATCTGAAACTCCCTGGCGTACAGATTCAACAAGCATACCTTCCACCAAAGAATTAAGCATGCTTTGATTGATCTCAGCATCGATCTCCTCTTCATCGACCTCTTCCTGTCCTTTTTCAAGGTCAGGTTCTTCGTAATCAATCTCTTCAAGTAAGTCCAAAAACTCATTCTTCTGCTCATAGACTTTTGAAAGGATCTCTTCTATCGACTCATATTTACAATAAACTAATTCCGTCTGTTTGAAATTAATTTTGTTGAGGATATTCTGAATATTTGGGTCAGAAGGATCTGCCGCAGCAATTACAATTGCATCTTTTGTCTTTTGATAGGGTATCGCTTTATGATGGACAAGCTCATCTACAACCTCTTTAGGCAGCTCTTCCATGTTATCTTTAATATGTTCAAGAGCTTCTTCTGGGATTTTGTCAGTATCTTTAAGCACCTCCCGAAAGGCATAAATACCGGCTATTTCCCTCATGATCTCATGTCTGTTAAGACCCAAGTCCTGCGAAAGTATTTGCCCAAGTCTTCTATTGCTTTCTTTTGGCTCTTCAGATAAAACCTGTAACCCTTTCTGCAACTGCTCTTCTGTAATAATTCCCTTATTTACGAGAATATCACCAATATGTCTTCGTATGTTTATTTTACCCATTTAGAATCTAAGAGATTGTTACACGCCGGAATTTGGCTGAATGATGGCTGATTCAGAAGAAACAACAGTAATTGCAATTAACGCAACCATAATGAACAAGTTAATAAAGAGATTTATAACATCAATTACTGATTGCATTTTATAGGTTGTTTGAATTTCATAATACTCGGCAAGTTGCTTTGCATTTTCGCGGAGCGCACCCGACTCTGCACCAAGCCTGAATCGACTTAAAGCAGTTACTGTAAAGACCCCGGTAGCCTCCATAGACTCAATTAACCCTGCCCCATCCTTTAACATCCTTTTTATAGCAACTTCTTTTATTTGCTTTTCCATATACTTATTTCGACAGGCTTCTGCCGCTACTTTTATAACTTCAATATTCTGTCCTGATCCACTGTAAAGGGTATAAAAGACACGGGCAAAGATCTCAATACTTGTTTTATGCAGCAGGTCCCCCAATACTGGAATATGGATAATATATTTATCAAGATTGAGTTTTCCCGAGGGAGTTTTGATATAATAAATAAACCCAGACAGAGGAATTATAAATGACAATACAAGATACACCCAATTATCTCGAAGCCAATAACTAAGATCAAGTGTAGCTGCCGTCATCGGGGGAAGCTGAATATCCATTTCTAAGAATAATTCAGCAGTGGCAGGAAATATATATCCTACATAAAATAAAACCACCCCAATTACAGCCAATACGGTAACTGCGGGCATCATTAATGCACGCTTCATATTTTTCTTGAAATCAGCATCACGCTCCATGAACTTCGCTGTACTTTCAAATACCAACGCCATGTTACCGGATGTAGAAGCTACACTGAGCATAAAAGCTGCAAACTTCCCAAAAACATCTTCATGTTTACCATAAACCTCAGATCCTTCTTTACCGTCTTTAAGATCTTTTTGAATGGTCTTAATAACTTCTTTCATCCTTTTGTTCTGAGTATCCTCATATAAAAGATTAAGGATCTCGTCATAGGGAAGTTGTTGCTTAAGCAGGTCGGCAGATAGGCTGATAAAAGTTACCACTTCCTGATTCGGAACCCCACCTTTGAAATCAAAAAGTTTCTTATTGACGCTTTTTACTTTATATCCAAGCTTTACGAGTGCCTTTTCAAGTTCCTCTTTACTGTATGCTTCCTGCTCACCATTAACAACAGGTTTTCCAGGGCGCTGGGCCTTATACATGTACATTCTTTTCTCATCAATCGACTTTATTTTAAGCCCATTGGTTTTGGAAAGACGGTCAACCTTAGTCTGAGCTTCTTTTTTATTGTCAGCCTCAAACTCTGTTTGAACAAGTTTACCTTTTTGAGAAATAGCTTTTAGCCTGAATTGTGCCATATTTGGAATTTTTTTTCCTAAACTGAATTACACCGATCAAAATATATGGTTAATCTTAGCAATCGGTTTTAGTAATTTTCTTTAGAGTAAGGACATTATGTATCTGTAGATGTTACAATAAACTACATTTTTTTGAGAAATAAGCATAATAAACACTACTTATTATTTTCTTTTATCAGAGGAATTTTATGAATCTTAACTAAAATTACCAATACACTAAAAAACTATAATCACCGTCGAGTTCAAAATTAAAAACTCCTTAAAAATTACCCATTAATTATTTACTGTTTTTTAAACTGATGCGTTCTATCTTAGGCTAAATTTTTAATATGACCAAACAGCAAGACGGCAACCCTTATATCATAATTTTTGCTTTATGGCTACTTGTTTTTGCAGCAAGCAGTCAGGTAATGATTATCTCTCCTATTTTGCCCCGTATAAGTGAACAGTTGGGTACTCCTATAGAAATACTTGGAAATTTAGTGACCATTTATGCCGTAATGGTTGGCTTATTCGCCATTATAATGGGACCTCTTTCCGATAAGATAGGAAGACGCAAGATCTTACTTATTGGAACCGGTGGAATCACCATATCACTTTTTTTACATGGGTTTGTTGATTCTTTTCTCGGGCTGATGATCGTTCGGGGTTTAGCAGGTATGGCTGGTGGAGTTTTGAGCGGAGCTGCCGTTGCTTATGTTGGTGACTATTTTCCCTATGAAAAAAGAGGCTGGGCTAATGGCTGGATGATGAGTGGGATTGCCATGGGGCAGATCCTGGGTATTCCGATGGGAACTTTGCTAGCCGATCTTTCAGGCTTTAGAATCCCATTTATGCTTTTTGGGGGTATTATGGCTTTGACTTTTATTTTGATCCTATTGAAGGTTCCTCAACCCAATGTAGAATTGTCAGAAGATAGAATCACATTCAAAGGCTCTATATTTAAGTATTATACGCTCTTGAAAAGACCCGAGGTTAGGGCTGTAGCTTTCTCTTATGTAGTGATGTTTTTAAGCATTTCTGTTTACGTGGTATATTTACCTACCTGGCTTGAAGAAACTTTTGGTGTAAGTGGTACAGCTATAGCTTCACTGTTTTTTGTTGGGGGGATAGCAAACGTTATAACCGGTCCTATTGCAGGAAAGATCTCAGATCGTATTGGTCGCAAAAGCATTATTATTATTTCCTGCCTGGGTTTATCGGTTGTGATGCTGCTAACTACTTATGTTATTACAGATTTTTGGATCGCATACGTCATATTTTTTCTTACCATGGTTCTCATAGCTATGCGGATCAGCCCATTCCAGGCCCTATCAACACAGCTTATAAAATCAGACAACCGTGGTTCCCTCATGAGTTTACTGGTAGCTATTGGTCAGGTTGGTTATGGTGTTGGAGGCTCGATAGCTGGCCCCTTTTACGTACAAAGCGGATATGTAAGTAATACGATAATCGCAACGGTCATGATCCTTGTCATGGCTTATGTTGTATGGCGGCATGTCCCCGAACCGGAATTGAATAATGCTTCCTGACTTTGATAATAATTACAAGTAATATTAATTTTTTTTAATATTGATTTAGAATAAATAATTTTGGCTGATGTAATTAAATATTATTTAACTAATTCTGTAACATTTCATTAGGTTCTCACTTTATAAATAAAAAAGACATGAAAAAATCACTTCAATACTGTTTCACTCTTATATGCTTATGTGTTGTAGCATTGAGCTGTACTTCTAACGATGATCTGGCTGTAATACAGGGAAATGTGTTTGACCAGCAATCCGGTGATGCCATTCAAGGTGCCACCATTGAAGTCACCGCTCCCGGCGAATTTGGAAATCTGTTTGCTCGCTCTGATGAGAATGGCACGTATAGCATTGGCGATATTGAAGTTGAAGATTTGACTGATTTTACATTAACAGCCTCAGCAACCGATTATAATGATGAACAACTAACGCTTAAAATTGCTTCCGGAGATAATCTTACAGGTATTGATTTTGATCTCAGCCAGGGAAGCACTGATGACGGTGGAAGTGACGATGGAGATGGTGATGATGACGGTGACGGCGGTGAGGAAGTTGGAGGAGAAGCTGGTGGTCCGGCTCAAATACAGTTGGTTAGTGTTACAAGTCCCGCAATAAATGTAGCAGAGACTGGTGGGATTACAAGCACCACTTTTACTTTTGAAGTACAAGATTCTGCGGGAAGAAGTGTAGCGCGCGACAGTGAGGTATTATTCGAAATAATAAGGGGGCCTGATGGCGGAGAATATATCACTCCGGAAACAGGACTTACTAACGGTGACGGTCGTGTAACTTCAAACCTCGTTAGTGGTGACTCTTCCGGATCAGTGAGAATTCAAGCTTTAATTGATCGAAGCGATATTGGTTTAACTGTTCGCTCTACTCCTGTAATTGTATCTATAAGTAGCGGGTTTCCTCATCCTAATAACTTTTTTGTAGCACCACGAGTTTATAACTTTGATGCGTATGGATATATTGATGAAAGTTATACGAATAATATCACTGCAAGTGTAGGCGATCTAAAAGGTAATCCTGTAAAAGAAGGAACCGCAGTTTATTTCTCTTCCGAATATGGCGGACTGGTAAATGGAAGTGCCATAACGAATGCAAACGGATATGCCAGTGTGAATCTTTCTGCAAACGGCAGTTCTCCACAAAACCATCCAAATGGTTCTGGCTTTATTGATATAACCGCACAAACGGTTGATAAAGACAACAATTATATTGAGAATAGTTTTACAATGCTTCTAACTACCCGTTCAGCTATCATCAATGTAACACCCGGAAGCTTTGACATCGGAAATGGAGAAACTCAAACTTTTAGTGTTTCCATTACTGATCAAAATGGATACCCTATGGCAGCTAATACCCAGATTTCTATTGAAACAGGTCCTGGTTTAGTTGCGGATGGTGATATTGTTGATTTACAGTTGCCTAATTACTTAAATCCCGGCCCCGGCACTACAGAGTTTTCGTTTAGTATCTCTGACGCTGATCCTGACGAGCCTTTAGCTACCCAGGGAAGCTTTACGATTACTGTTCAAACTCCTTCCGGTGGTGTAACCACTAAAACAATCTCTGGGCAACGTGAAAAAACTAATTCCAATTAAATAACACCAATTCCAAAAAGCCTGCTCTCACAAAGCAGGCTTTTTTTATTTCTTCCTTTCTTACAATTCAAGTAAACCATACCTTTAGCATTCAATTAAACTCAGCTTTTAATTACAGTCATGAACGCAGAAAATACATTTGAATACAACAGTGTTAACTACAAAGAATTTCTAAAAAAGTTCAGGAATTTGGATAGTTCGAAACACATGCTGATCGTTTTGGCCGGAGCCTTCACAACGAATAGAAAAGCTACCTTGGATGAACTGCAGAGAGAAGTTATTGGAACAGCTGTTGAAATTGACCTGGCTGAAATTGTGACTCCCAACGAGGAAGAATCCTACATAAATATTGATAAAATCCTCTCAGCGATCGATGAAAAAGCTCCACTTGTGATCGTTCGAAATCCGGAACAATTAAGCGGTGCCTACACCGGCTTTACCTCCTCTATCGTCAAATATGCTACTCCTCAGGAAAAGTTCTTCCTGAAAAAGATCGCTGAAATTAATGCTCCTGTTGTACTTGAATTTAAAGACATCGATCAGCTTGACCGTACGGTAACCAGAATGGCAGATGCGGTAGTCATTTTTAAAGAACCATCGTCCCTAATCGAAAAATTAGCCTGGAAAGTAAAGAATGTTCATGTACATGGTTCCAGTTTCCTATCCCCTCGCCCACACTGATCTATGACAGATAACACACGGCCTGAATTACCTGTTAATTCTTTGTGGGTTGATATAAAAGCATCCCTGGCCGGTACAGAATTTGATTTTACTTCAGGTAAGATTAGTCGGGCTATCATTCTTCTTTCCATACCCATGGTATTGGAAATGATGATGGAATCCATCTTTGCAGTGGTAGACATTTTCTTTGTCTCAAAACTTGGTGCTGACGCCGTTGCTGCGGTTGGAATAACTGAATCTATTCTTACTATCATTTACGCCATTGCCATTGGATTCAGCATGGCTACTACAGCAATTATTTCGAGAAGAATAGGCGAAAAACGAACCGATGATGCCTCACGTGCTGCAGTACAAGCCATCATAGCTTGCCTTATTATTTCTATCCCGATTGCAGTTCTGGGAATATTTTTTGCCAGGGATCTTTTATCTCTGATGGGTGCAAGTCCTAACATCGTTGATAACATGTTTTCATACACTGCTATCATGCTAGGTGCAAACATGATCATCATGTTACTTTTTGTGATCAATTCTATTTTCAGGGGAGCCGGAGATGCAGCCATAGCCATGAGGGTACTTTGGATCTCAAACGGTATTAATCTGGTTCTCGATCCTCTTCTTATTTTCGGATATGGACCATTTCCTGAACTTGGAATTACTGGAGCTGCTATTGCTACTACAATTGGCCGGGGAATCGGGGTTTGTTATCAGTTTTACATTCTATTTAATGGCCGTGGAAGAATACGTATCCTTAAAAAACATGCCGTTTTTCAGTTTGCTATACTTAAAAAACTGATCCGGGTTTCCATTGGCGGAATTGCCCAGTTTCTGGTCGCAACAGCAAGCTGGATCATCCTCGTACGTATCATTGCAGAGTTTGGCAGTGTGGCACTGGCCGGTTACACTATCGCAATCCGGATACTTATTTTCTCCATCCTTCCATCCTGGGGAATGAGTAATGCTGCCGCTACTTTGGTGGGGCAAAACCTTGGAGCCAATCAGCCTGAACGAGCAGAGAGATCTACCTGGATATCTGCATTTATAAACATGGCTTTTTTGGGAGTTGTAGGGATCATATTTCTGATCTTTGCAGAAAACCTGGTTAGTATTTTTACCGATGAAGCAGACATTATTGCCATTGGGTCACGATGTCTGCGGATCATAAGTTACGGATATCTTGCTTATGCTTTTGGGATGGTCATTATTCAAGCCTTTAATGGAGCGGGCGATACCAAAACACCTACCATCATTAACTTGATCTGTTTTTGGCTGGTTGAAATCCCCCTTGCCTATTTTCTTGCTATTATCCTGGAATGGAATGAAGACGGAGTTTTTTATTCAATTGTAATAGCAGAATCACTATTGGGTGTAATAGGCCTTATATTGTTCAAGCGTGGAAATTGGAAAAAAACAAAAGTATAAAATGAAAGTAACTGTAAAAATGGAAACCGCCGGCAGAAAAGGGAAACAAGTTTCGGTGATCAGAGGAATAACCCATAATCCTGAAGTAATTGAAAAGCTCGAAAAGAAACTGAAAACCCAATTGGGTACGGGCGGTACCATCAAAGGAAAAGTGATAGAGATACAAGGAGATCACGTTGATCGGATAAAGGAGATATTAGCCAAAGAAGGCTACGAGGTTTAATAAAGGTTCAAGTGGTTAGGTACAAGGTGCAATTATTTTGTACTACCTTCCCTTGTACTTACCTACTTTAGTTTATTTTTTTAGTAGTGTCTGTAGCATTTTCTGAACTTCTTCATTATACCCAAAAGCAATGGTCAGCATATTTGGATCAAGAATTTCATTTTGTTGCAGTAATAACATCTGCGTTTCAAGTTCAAAGCTTGAACCAAGTGATATTCGAAGAAATCTATTAAAATCTTTTCTACTATTCCTACTGCTTCCCTCAGCAATATTAGAGGGAATAGAAATTGAGCATCTTACTATTTGATCTCTATAAGTAAACCGCTCTTACTCGGGAAATTTTGAAACTAACTTGGCTACCTGGGATGCTAACTCCATGCTCCGTTGCCAAACAATAAGTTTTTTAAAATTTTTCATTGAGCTCTATTTATTGTTAGTGTTTCACAGTTAGAGCCATGAAAATCCAATTCCTTACAATAAAATTTACTAACCGCTTTTCAGAAATAAGAAATAAGAAATAAAGATCAAACGATAAGCTTTTCTTACACCTTACCACTTGAACCTTGTACCTAATCGCTTGCCTCTAATTACAGCTTGACCTTACTCTCCTGCTTGGGATCAAGATCATATAGAGAAGAAGCTGTGGCTTGAATGGTCTTATACCACTCATTCCCAAATTTGTCGTTGATGGTATAGAAATCAGCAAAATCAGGCTTTCGGATCGTCATTTTCCATTCCTGAGTTTTTGATTTAAAGGTAGGGTCTACATGCAGCAACTCATGATATAACATCATCTCTTTGGTATCATTATCAAGCATATCCCATAGTTCACCTGAGATCTCTATCAGATAATCGTTTCCTGAATAGTGTTTGACTTCCCTACTGGCCTTCATGCACTTGGCCGCACGTTGTTTGGAAAGGTTCGGATAAACTAAAAAATATCCGATCTCGGCCGGACCAAATTCCATCTTATGTTTTTCGACAACTTTTTTGGCAATGGCCTCCACTTCAGGAGATTCCATAAGTTGCTTCGTTGAATGTACCGTAGGTTCAGCGTCTAAAAAATCGTTCTCTGGCATGAATAGTTATCTGCTATGAATTAAAATTTAAATAATTAGAACTATGATTTCGGAACCATCACAGAGGTAGCTACAATAGTGTATTCTTGTTGTTCACCCTCAATTTCATCCGGCTCAGCTCCTGCATCTTCAGCATAATGCTTGGCCTGACCTTCCGAGAGAGTTTTCATCTCAAACATACCAACCAATTTTACTTTCTTTCCTTTAGAATCAGTTGGAATAAAAAATCCATAATCTTTAAAAGTGATACGTACAGAATTTTCACCTTCACTAGCTACAAAGAAACATCCTTTCTTTTCACAGACCTGTGCTACTTCAGTTTCAAGGGTTACCTCTTTACTTGAAAATTTATCCGCTTCGGAAATTAGGGCGGTTAACGAAACAGCATTACTCCACTCAGAAACCTCAGCTCCAAAAACTTCATGAGTCTCAGATTCCTGAACCGGTTCTGACAGACGAATAACTTCTGCGTCCTGAGCATACACCGAAGTTGAAATAATAAGGGCTAGTACAATACTGAAAAGCTTTTTCATATGATTTTTCTTCATTTTTGATGGATCACAAACATACAAAGAACTCACTCAATTTTTCATCCTTAATTTAATAATTACTCGCTGCTTTTTTGGCGTTGTTCACAGTAGTATATCTTTCTTCCTCCGGTCTTCATTTCCATTATGTTCCGACCACATTTGTAGCAGGGATTTCCCGTTCGGCCATAGGCGTAATGCCGATATTTTTTTCTGGATGCCCCTTCCCTCTTTAGTGCCTCAACCAACTCAGGAGCAGTTGTTGTGCCACCCGTTTTATAAGACCTCCTGGACAGCTCAAGCGAATAATGGGCAAGATCTTCAATTTGTTGATCCGTGCAATCTTTTGGACGAAATTCAGGATCAACCTTTGCACAGAATAGAATCTCACTTCGTAAATAATTTCCAACCCCGCTTAAAAATCCCTGATCAAGCAGAAGTGTAGCCAGCTTTCGATTCCGGAATTTTTCATCCTCATAGCGTTCTAAAACTACTTCATAAGTCGTGTTCGGATCAACTACATCAGGTCCTAATTTTTTGATATAAGGATGGGATTCTATTTCATTATCTTTTAAAAACTCAACCTCAGAAGCAGAAAAAAGAAATGCTGATGCGTCCTCCGTGTGTATTGCAACTCTTAGTGAACGATTGGTGTCGGGTTCCTTCCCGTCTTTACTGATCATCCATTTCCCATAGAGCTGATTATGTGAATAGAGATTAAGTTCATTTTCAAAAGAAGTAATAATTGCTTTACCTCGTGGCGTAACAGAATTGACCTTCAATCCTTTCAGTTGATCCTCGTATTTTTTTAAATCGTCGAAAGCAAAAAAGAGGTCTGTTATTTCTTTTCCCGCTACAGCGTTATTGATCTGATCTGCGGCTCTCCATATTTCTGGTCCTTCTGGCATTTTTTCAGTTCTGAATTATGAGTGACAAGTTATTTAAATTTAAAAAGGTATAACCATTAGATTACTGTGGTCATTCTGATCCCGAACTCTCGGGACGAAGATTCTTCACGTGATTATTGCAAGTAACCAAGTTAATCAACGTTTGTAGATCCTTTAAGGATACTCATAGGGTGAGCAAGTCCTCAACAAAATATCCTTTTGGATACTAGTCCCGAACTTAAATCAGTATTCATCAAAATCAATGAATTATTTGTGCTAACTTCAGTTGATCAATCAGGTGGAAGTCAATACAATCTCTATCAAAGATCCGTTCAATGAAACAAACTATTGCTTTAATATCAGGCTTTTTTGGCCTTCTTTTTTTTGAAGGTTTTGCCCGACTCATAATCACCTTCTATCACCGGATCGATTTTCAGTTCTACGGCATCTCCCACCTTCCCTCCAACGTCTGGGTGGTAGTTATTTTATTTTCTGTGATAACCAGTACCTGGTTAGTTACTATGCTCATCTTAACCGTCATTAATAAAAACCTGCTCTTTTATGCTAGTGCATTCACATTCATTGTATTGGGATGGCGTGCAATTGAAATTTCAAATTCGTACGAAACTGAACCGGCCTGGTACTTTTTTACGGTTTTACTTCTTCACATAATCGGTATATTCCTTGCCTACCAATCATTTACCAGACAACATGAGATCAATTCTATTAATTAGCGTATCACTTATTTTAGGTTTATGCGGATGCAATTCCGACCAAAAATCTATTCAAGAAATTGAATCGCCTGCATCTGAGAACAGTAAAACACCCCGCTTATTCACCGACAATACCGGCACGGTATTTATGAGCTGGGTCGAAGAAACAAGTACTAATGCTAAACTCAAATATGCCTCTTTTGATGGGGAATCATGGACTTCCCCACAAACTGTATCTTCTGATTCTACCTGGTTCGTAAACTGGGCCGACTATCCTTCTATTATAGCACAAGATAAAACCCCGATGGCCACACACTGGCTTAACAAAGTGGAAGGCGGTACTTATGCCTATCACATCAATATGAAAACTTTTGACGAGGAATGGAGTCCTTCTTTCACACCGCATAAAGATGATACGCCGACCGAACACGGTTTTGTAAGCATGACCCCGGCTTCCGACTCAACCTTCATGGCACTTTGGCTTGATGGAAGACATACACACGACCGTGAAGACCATCAGTATTCTGATCTTGATAAAGCTATGACCTTGCGTTCAGCTTTCATCAATACACAAGGTGAAATTGAACAGGGTTTTTTAGTTGACAGCTCGGTTTGTGACTGTTGTAATACTTCTATAACAAAAACAGATAAAGGATTTTTAGCAGCTTACAGAGACCGTACCGCCGAAGAGATAAGAGATATTTACGTAACTTCATTTATTGAAGGAAGCTGGTCAGAGCCTAAACCGGTTCATTCTGATAACTGGAGTATTGGAGCCTGCCCTGTCAATGGGCCTGCCATCGATGCCTATAGAAGCACAGCAGCCGTTGCATGGTTTACCGGAGCTGAAGGCACCCCTCATGTACAATTTGCTATCTCAAAAAACTACGGAGAAACATTTGGCACTCCTATTTCATTAGACAAAGACTTTCCTTTAGGTCGTGTTGATCTTAACATTAATGAAAGTAAGATCTGGGTAAGCTGGCTTGCTGATTCAGAAGGCGAAGCAGAATTTAAAATTAGAAGTTACTCGCTAGACGGTGAGCAGTTATCCTCTACTTCAGTAGAAGGTCTTTCTAAGAACAGAAACGCAGGCTTCCCTCATATTTCATTATTAAAAGATGGGCTTATGGTAGCTTATACAGATGTCTCAAATGATCAGCCAAGAGTAAAGACACTAGTTTTAAAATAAGTGATATTCCATATGCAACAGGTTACAAAGACGCTATTTTTAGTTACCCTACTCACCTCTTCATGTAGTTCAGCTCAAAAGGATGATTCTAAATATGCGAGTTCAACTGAATTTAAAGAGATCATAACAGACAGTACCATTAACGAGTGGAGCGGAAATTCTGATCACTGGAGCTTTGAAGATGGAATACTGACGGGGGAAACAACGCCTGAGAATATCATTATTGAGCACTCTTTCTTTATATGGGATGAAGGTTTGGTCAAAGATTTTGAACTTAAATTGGACTATAAGATCTCACCCCGCGGAAACAGTGGCATCAATTACAGAAGTGAGCGCTTAGAAGGAAAGGAATTTGTATTGCGTGGTTATCAAGCAGACCTTGATGGAGAAAACGAGTACACCGGTCAGTTATATGAGGATAAAGGACGTGCATTTCTTTCCCGTAGAGGCCAGCTTGTATATGTAGATCCCGAAAATAATTTAATTGATTCAGGCAATATAGGTGGCCAGGATGAATTGTCATCATTGATCAACAATGAAGAATGGAACAGCTATCACATCATTGCAAGAGAGAATATACTGATCCATTCGATCAACGGAAGGGTGATGAGCGTTACCATAGATGATGGCAGTAGATCAAAAAAAGAAGGTCTGCTTGGTTTTCAACTTCACTTTGGTCCTCCAATGAAAGTGGAATTCCGAAACATATTACTTAAAAAGCTCTGAGCTAGCGGCTAATAAATAGTTAATTTAAAATTATTGAATCAATGAGTTTTGACACTGCAAGTATTTATAAATCGTATTTAAAAATAGGCTCCCTTTTTTTTCTATCTCTAATTTTATTTAGTTGCCAATCTGATCCAGATCAAAAAACTGTTCCCCCTGTCACTTCTTCTTCGTTAGAAAATGAGGAGATCACTACCCTGCCCGGGTTTGAAGTTCAGGAATTATATAATGTCCCAAGAGACAGACAGGGAACCTGGATATCACTTGCTGTAGATCAAAACGGATATTTGATAGCATCTGACCAAAGTGACAAAGGGTTTTTCCGAATAACAATTAATGGATCTATTGAGGATCCTAAAGTTACCGTAGGAGAGGTTTTAATGCCCCTTTCCGGAGCACACGGACTTACCTGGGCTTTCGATCATTTATATGCTAATGTGCCGGGCAAAGGTATCTTTAGAATGCGGGACACCAGGAATGAGCAAGAGTTTGATGTGATGGAGTTTCTTGGAGGACCTGAGAAACTTGCAGAACATGGAAACCACAGTATTGTTAAAACTCCGGAAAATGATGGGTTATACGTTGTAAACGGAAATTATACGCCTGAACCCAATTTAAATTCTTCCCGATTACCAAATTGGGATGAAGACCTCCTGCTTCCACGACAATGGGATATTCGGGGGAATGCCCGTGGTATATTTGCACCGGGAGGATATATCGCCCGTATTAATCCTGATGCCTCCGAATGGGAAATGTTTAGTATTGGGTATCGCAACCCATATGATGCTGCTGTTAATCAACATGGAGAGCTTTTTACTTTCGACTCTGACATGGAATATGATCTTGGTATGCCCTGGTATCGCCCTACTCGCCTGCTTCACGTTACAAGCGGCAGTGATTTTGGCTGGCGCAGTGGAAGCGGAAAATGGAAAGATTATTATGAAGACACCTTGCCTGCCACATTAAACATTGGCAGAGGCTCGCCAACGGGACTAGTATTCGGAACCGGTGCTAAATTCCCCGCTAGATATCAACATGCCTTGTTTGCGCTTGACTGGATCTACGGAACCATCTACGCCTTTCACCTGACTCCTAAAGGAGCATCATACACCGCTGAAGTTGAAGAATTCCTTTCTGGAAATGCACTTCCTATGACCGATGCTGTAATTGGGAATGATGGTGCATTATATTTCATCATCGGTGGAAGATCAAATGACACTAAGCTTTATAGAGTTATTTATACCGGCGATGAATCCACAAAAATCGCTTCCCTTCCTGTTGATGAAGAAGCAAAGAAAGCAAGGAAGCTTCGAAAAGAACTTGAGGCTTTTCATGGGGTAAAAGATCCACAAGGAATTTCCTTTGCATGGCCACATCTTAATTCTCAAGATCGTTTTATCCGATATGCTGCAAGAGTTGCCATCGAATCTCAGGATGTGGATCTATGGGCAGAAAAAGCACTATCTGAAACGAGACCTCAGGCTAAGATCGCAGCTTTGCCTGCTTTAGCACGATCAGAAGAACAACAGTTTGCAAATGATGCGATACTGTCACTCCTTCAATTGGATCTAGCAGAGCTTGACAGTGAATTGAAACTCGGATATCTGCGGACTATGGCCCTGATCTTTATTCGATTGGATGACCCTACTGAATATCATAAAACTATCATCACTGATACTCTCAATGAAATTCTGCCGTCTGAAGATCATCGCATAAACACAGAGCTTGTTCGGCTACTTGTATATCTTGAAGATAAACGGGTGATTGAAAAAGCTTTAGCATTGATCAGAAATACTGAGGAACCCTCTGAACCTGATTGGATAAGTATTCTGGAGAATGAAGATGGAACGGTACAGAAAATGCTCGAAACCCCACCTCCCACACGTAAAATTGAATACGCTTTTATGCTGAGAAATCTTCGAAGCGGCTGGACCATAGAGCAGCGGAGAGAGTATTTTACTTTTATAAATGAAGCTTCAGAAGCATTAGGCGGCTCAAGTTATTCAGGATACTTAATGAAGATGAGAGAAGATGCACTCCAGAATTCCACCGAAGAAGAACATGAAGCCGTGGCACACATTACCGGTGTTGATTTAATTCCGGAGCCTACCTTTGAAGTTGAACCGCCAAAAGGCCCTGGAAGAGATTGGACTTTATTTGAGGCTACAGGAGTTGTGGCTGACGGTCTAACTAACAGAGATTTTAAAAAGGGGCGGAATGCATTTTTTACTACAGGTTGTGCTTCCTGCCACAGATTCAATGGTTATGGAGGGAATATTGGTCCTGATCTGAGCTCCATAGGTATGAGGTCTTCAGTTACCGCCTTGTTAGAAGATATCATTGAACCTAATACTATCATATCTGATCAATACAGCAGTTCAGTTGTGATGCTTAATAATGGGGAGACTTTACAAGGCTTGGTTGTAGAAGAACAAGATAGTCTGAAGATATATCCAAGAAATCCTGACCAGCCTCCGTTTGTAGTGAACCGAAACCAAGTCCAATCGGTTGAACAGTCCGAAATATCACAAATGCCAGAAGGGTTAGTAAACACCCTCAATGAAGAAGAGCTTAGAGACCTTGTAGCGTATTTAAGATCCGGAGGAGATCCGAAAAGCCGATTATTTATTAGTAATACGGACGATTAATTTAAAACTCTGAACACACTCAAATTTGTCATTTCGAGCGGAGCTTTGTGCAGCGTAAGCAAGCAAACGGAGCCGAGAAATCTAAAGAGGTTATAGGGGCAATGTTGCTTTAATTAAGCCCCGTTAGATTTCTCCATTCCGTTCATTCGCTCTGTCGGGGTTCACTCACTACAGTCGAAAGGACAAGCTTGGGGTGGTGGTAGAGCCAAAATCCCTCCAGTCGAAAATACAACAAACAAAAAAGGAGAGATGAATTAACTTCACCTCTCCTTTTTTGTTTGGTATATAACTTTTACTGATTTACCCATTTTACAGAATCACGGTATATAGTCACTCGTATAGGACTTTGATTACTCCCATTAGGCATTCCTGTTAAGGTATAAGAAGTGTGGGTTCTATCCGTAATTTGATAAGTACCGTTGCCAGTAACACTGTCCATTAAGAGGTCTTCAAAAGTAATTTCTTGAAAGGAATTAGCTCCCCCTCCAAAGACATCGGGCCTTTCGTAATAGGCCATAGATCGTCCAATAGCAACATTAATACCCTGAATCATTGCTGTACGGCTTGGGCTAACTTCGGAACTTGTAATTGTTTGCACCGCTACCCCAATACTTATTCCGACCAATACAGTAACCAAAATAACCAGTAACAATTCCCTGTTTCCCATAACTATTCAAAATAAAGTTGTTATATAAAAATGGCTCCATAAAGGAGCCATTTTATTACCTTAAATGATCATAAATTAATCATTCTCAGTCCAAGTAATACCACCCGGTCCTATCTCAGCGATCAAAGGTCCATTACCACCAGCGTCAGTTACAGATAAAGTAACTGGACCATCAATTCTACTTGATGGATATGCTGTAAGAGTGAAGGTCGTGTCTAGAGCACCTGGTTCAGCAAATGTATAAACGCCATTAGCATTTATAGCAGTTAATCCGTCCGTTTCTACATCATCCGAAGGGAAAGCTACTACATTAAAAGTAATACCTTCCCAGTCACCGCCGCCGCCGCCAAGCATTTCAGGCTTCATAAAGTAGCCCTGTGCAGAAGCTGCGAATGTTGCGATGTCCTGACGAACAGCATCGATGTTAGCTGAATCGGCAGCCGATCCAAATGTGTTGATAGCCACAACCGTCGCAATACCTACGATGATTGTTACAAGTATAACGAGTAATAATTGTTGTTGACCCATGATGATCTCCTAGTTGTTGTGTTTTGTTTGTTAGTTAAATTGTTTTCAAATCTTCTGATGCAAATGTTATGAATAACTGCGTCAAAGAAAATTAGAAAATTTTTAGTATTAGTTATGATGTTGTTTCTCTTATAAGAGAGTTTTTTTAGTAGGTTGTTACAAATCAAACTTAATTAAAATTTTCTAATGTTCACATTATAATTTCTTTTCAGTTAAATTTTAACGAAGCGTCATTGCCATTGCTTAAACATACGAACAACCTCAAACAATAGATTGGTTTTATATTTATTTAGTTAATAAGTATTTAAGATGCTTGTAAGATCATAATTAAGAAAGCTCCAATTTATATATCAAAAAAATAAGACTCAGGATTATAGCCGGCAGACCGTTATCTGTATCTAACATCACATTGGAGGAACCTCTCCCCCTTGTGGCATTAGTGTAATTTCTTCAGCTACACTTCTTTTGCTCAATTCAGAGAAAGCAATAATTAATCTCCCTACATCTTCAGGGTCTATGAGGTTATTCTGTTCTATATCTACACCTTCCCAGGAAGTTGAATAGGTTTGTCCAAGGTTAATTGCAGTGACAGCAATGTTGGTTTCCATTAATTCTTTGCGAAGTGAACGGGTATAACCCAAAAGTGCGTGCTTAGACATCGAATAAGCCCCGCTGTCTTTTAGTCCCTTAAGGGAGCCTACAGAGCAAATATTAACTATAAGAGCTCTCTCCTGTTCTTTAAATACAGGAAGAAGGGCTTTGGTTATATTAAAAGCCCCAAATGCATTTATCTGAAACTGAGCATTGAATTCTTCTCTGGTGGTTTTTTCTAATTTCTTGAATAAAAATGAACCGGCATTATTTATAAGTATACCGGGGTTTATTGTTCGAAAATTAATAGAGGAAACTGCTTCCTCATTTGTAATATCAACAGGAATAATTGAGACTTTCTGAGCACCATCCCTTAAGCATTCATCTTTTGCAGAACTAAGTTCATCTTCATTTCTTGCAATCAATACTAAAGGTCGCTCTGTTTTTCGTGCAAATACTTTAGCTATGGAGAGTCCAATTCCTTTACTGCCCCCCGTAATAACAACCGCTGATTCCTTAAAACTCATTACGGTACCTTTAAAAATTTGTGAGTCTGTAAGCTTATGCCCCATTCAGGGTGTTCTTTCACATAGTCAACGATCAGTTCGATCGATTTAGGGGTTTCCCATTCAGGCTGCAATAACAAACGTGTTCCTTCCGGGCATTTAGCAGCATTCTCCTCTGCCCATTTCAGGTCTTTATTGGTGAGTATTACCACCTTTAATTCATCTACGTAAGAAAATGCTTCTTCAGTAGGTTTCTTGAACCTTTTTGGTGAAAGTGTGATCCAGTCTAACTGACCGGATAATGGTGATGACCCACTTGTTTCGATATGAACCTGCAAACCGGCCGATTTAAGTCCCAATGTCAGGGGTAAAAGATCATGTAACAAAGGCTCACCTCCGGTAATCACAACAAAAGGAGCTTTACTGTCTTTAGCAGCATCCACAAGATCTCTGACCGACATTTTTGGATGCCCTTCCTCTTCCCAGCTTTCTTTTACATCACACCACCAGCAATTAACATCACAGCCGGCTGTTCTTATGAAGTAGGATGCACGACCGGTATGCGCTCCCTCTCCCTGTATGGTGTAGAAATGTTCTACAATAGGATATTCCACATCCATGATGTCTTTTTCATTGGTAATAAGGTCGTTACTATCCTCTACTTTAAACATTTAATCGGTGTATTCTACCCAGCTTGTTTCGGTTTCCCATACAGTAACCGTTAATTCAATGCCGTCAGGAATTCTGCGTTTAGTTTCTTTGTGTATGAACTCAGCTATTCTTTCTGCAGTTGTATTTTCTGGCATCAACTCATTTAAAAACCCATGATCAAACCCCCCTTTTTCAGAATCTTTGGATGCCCATTTCAATTCCTTGAAATCGCAAACCATATCAGGAGTATCCAGATATTGAGAGGGGTTCAGTTTATTCGATCTTGCCGTCATTTTAACTTTATAGGAATGACCATGCATTCGTCCGCATTTTCCGTCATACCCATCTATGTAATGAGCGGCATCAAATTTAAATTCAGTATGTAAAGTCCAGGTTGGCATTCGTTTCTGTTAGTTACTTCGATATTTTTTTTAAAAACATCATTCAATAAAAAAGCCACGTTTGTGGCATGGCTTAAAACTACGGGTTTTTAATGAAAATTACTCAGCTCGCTTGATAGTACATCCTTGAATTTTGGTTTGCTGATTTTGAATGTTACCGCCACTGCCAATGGCTCTCATAGCTTCTCGAAGGTAACTGGAATTTACATTGGCGGGATTGTTGGCATTATCATCTATAGCACCGTGGTAAGCCAACCTCAGTTCTGCATCAAATAAAAATACTTCAGGGGTGAAAGTTGCTCCAAATGCGTCGGCAATAATATGATCTTTATCTAATGCATAAGTAAAATTATACGATTGTTTTTGAGCTCTCTTTCTCATTTCATCCATAGATTCCCCTCTGTTCCTGATGCGTTCGTTCGGGTTCAGCACGATCATCCCAATGTCATTTTGTGAAGCAAAATTTGCAAGATCGTTGTACCGGCTCTCCCATTTAGCAACCCAGGGACAAGTATTACAAGAAAAAATAACAAGTAAGCCGTTGTTTTCAGTTATATCGGAAAGTGTAACCGTATTACCGGAAGTATTCACAACCCCCCGGCTGGTTTCAGGAGCTTTATCTCCTATTTTTAACGATTCTGTAGCTTGAGTAAAAGCTATAAAAACTATACTCAGTGTAAGTAGCAAAACCCGATTAGCTATTTTTTTCATTTTTACTCCTGTACTAACTTAACATAATTCCATTGCTAAATGGACCGAAAACTAAACCCCACCAACGTTGGGTGAAACACACCGACGCTTATTATACACATTGGAAATGGCATATGCACTTTTCAATTTCATAATTGAATTGAGTTACTCAATCCCCTCCCTATTCAACAAAACGGATCCCAGAAATGCTTTTCTATATCTACTGTATAGTCTTCAATAAAACTCACTTTCTCCTGAAGCAATCGTTCCCGCATCGTGTCTCCTTCAAAATGCGCCCTGCCGGTTAATTGCCCCAATCTGTTCAGAACCCTGTGAGCCGGAAGATCATATCCCAAATTATAGCTTTTATAATTATTCATAGCATAACCAACCATTCGAGCTCCGGATTCTACTCCTAAATATCCTGCGATAGCTCCATATGTTGTTACCTTCCTTTTTGGAATTTGAGCCACCACCTCATAAACCCTTTCATAGAAATCACTTTGTTTCTTACTACTGCTCATGACAACAGTTCTTTGATCTTTTTTAAAGAGCGGGTTGATCCATTTTTACGTTCCGCTATTTTCACAGCCTCAATACCCAATTTTCTGTAAAGCAGTGACAAATCCGGAACCACTTCTAAACATTCGAGATGTTTATTGACAGTTTGTATATCTCCCCTTGCAATGGGACCCGTCAAAGCATCGGTGACACCCAATTCTTTAATATTTGAGAGTGTGTTTTCCATAAGTGGACTCAATGCTTTGATAGCAATTTCTTCTGAAATATTCCCCTGCGCTGAGATCTTTGTAACCAGATCGGCCAGCACCACCAGGTAATTTGAAGCTACTACTGCAGATGCATGCAAAAATGGTTTAGCCTCCGGTTCAACCCTAAAAGAATAAGCCCCAAATGACTTCACTAATGCTTCCAGCCTAATTAGCAGTGCCTCATCTCCTTCCAGATCAAACCAAATATTTTTAAAAGAAGATGTTTTTTGAGTGATGGCTTTAATGGGATGAAAAGAAGCTATTTTTGCGCCCCTTTTTTGAAATGGCTCTAATACTTTGGAGGAATGTGTGCCGGAGCAGTGAACTATACTTTTTTGTGGCAGTTTATCTATTACTTCAGAAAGCTTGGTTGAGATGTCTGAAATTGCATCGTCAGAAACAGTTAAAAAGATGAGCTCACCTAAAGAATCACTATTTTTTGGAAGGCCGGTTTTAAATACTGTATAGGGATATTTGGCCTGAATCGAAGGTTCGATTTCAGAGCGATTAAATACGGATATGATCTCAAAGTTTTTCTCAGACAGTACGTCTAAAAAAGTCATACCCACCTGCCCCAGCCCAATTATGGAAATGCGGGTATTTTTCATATTAAGCTAACTGAGGTTGAGTACGTTTCGCATACCCGCAGATGTTATGTGCTGATTCAATATGGTCCAAAAATTCCACATCATAACCCCAGGATCGAGCCACTAAAATTCCACTCATGAACGCTCGGGCTCCTTTTACCGTCTTTTCATTGCTATTTAGATAATGCATGAGGCCAGACTCTTTATTTTCTACAACCAGTTTACGCAGCTTCTCTAATTCCTCTGGGTTGCTTGCCGGAACATCACAGCAATACACGATCAGTGCATTTTTGTCCAATAACAGTTCATCTAAGGTGAAAGCCAATTCACGAACTATGGCAGGATCATAATCACCTATCTGTAAGCTAACTACCTCAAAATCAGTAAAACAAGCTTGAAGGATCGGAAGTTGTGTATATAAACTCATTTCCTGACTGTAGCCTTCGTCGGCAATAAAGAAATCATCTTCTTCATCACAAAACTCATTGCGCAGAAAATCGTTAACCGGTACTTCCCCGAAACGGGTTTCAAAAGTTTTATTAGATGGCATGGCTAGTTTCTTTTTAAGCTGCCCCGTATAAGATTCGATCACAACTACCGTATCAAAATTCTGGTTGATAACGGTTTTATAGGTTGTACAAAGTTCTCCAAAATTGTGCTCATCTATTTTGTTTGGAACAAAAAGCATACGCACATGTTCTGCATTGGTATTGAGTTGTTTAGCATTGTCGATACTGTCCTGAATCTCTTGCTTAGTGAAATTGTGTACGTCCATTGTGCTGATGATATATCTTTAATAAAAAAGCCCAAAAACACTATTCCCGAACCAATCGGAAATGGTAATCTTGAGCTTTTCTGAAATTCTATCAAATATGGTTGCTTTGATAAGCTATAGCTATCTGATGATCTGATTGCCTGAAACTACAAATTTCGATCAATTTATCATTATTAAATCTTATGAAATGTCCGTCTTTTTCTTTTTTTACAAGTGTAAGGTCTTTCAGGTTGGTACGAAGTCCTGTTCCAAGGCATTTTACAGCCGCTTCTTTGAGCGTCCATAGCTGGACGGAATTCGACAGATCCAAACTTATCTTCTCTTGCTCATTCAGGATCCTATTAAGCACCAATGCATTTATTTCACGACTTACAGGTTCAATATCCAGACCGATATCGAATTCTTGTGAAATAGCACAAAAAACTTTTTCACTGGAATGAGAGAAACTAACATGAAGGCGCTTACCTGAAAACTCAGCATAGGGTTTTCCTCCCTCTTCTTTAAATAGCTGCACCTCGCTAGGATCTATATTTATCTTTGATAGCAAAAATCTAAAAAGCCTTCTGGCCGCTACAAATTCGGCTTTACGCTTTGGATTTTTAAATGTGTCGAATTCATCCAGTTCAGTCGCAGACAACACTTTTAAGGAAGAGGGTTCAGTAATATCAGAAGAGCCAAGTACCACGCCTTGAGGCCAGTCTTTGATATGTGAAGTATCCAGTCTATTCATGTGAGCAAGTATAATGAATTTTACAGGAAATGGATGAAACAGCTAATAAGAAAAGCAAAAATGCGGAGAGGGAGGGATTCGAACCCTCGGTACCCCGTAAGGGGCACACTCGCTTTCCAGGCGAGCCCGTTCGACCGCTCTGGCACCTCTCCGTTTTTTTAAGATGATAGCCCGTCGAAGGGCGCCTAAGATAGAAGTATTTGAACCCTATATCAATGAATTAAAAACCAATATTGAAACTATTTTGAACATAAGTTTTAACAGCTTCCCCATCATCTTTAGCAGGTATAAATCTCCATTTATAAGCCGCGTCAAGGGTAGCCTCAAGTATGCCATAGCCCAACTGGTCAACTACTTCATAAGAGTCTCCATTATAAAGACGAATTTCTGAGATCACCGCTTCTTCTATTTGTCCTTTTGTATCAACTAAAAAAGTTACTATGACCTGTGCCTTTATATTTTGTCTCTTTGCCACATCAGATATAGTAGGTTCCACAATTCGAACCAAACGCGGTTGCTGTTCCGGACTTCCCACAAGTTTGCCCTCTCCCCCTGTTTCTGAAGTTCCCTCTTCTCCCCTTGCATCCATGTTTGTAAATACATCATCAAATTCCAGGAAATCGATCTCTTCTTCTATAACTTCATCATTGGGAACAGGAATGGGAATCTGAGGTTTGGGTGGGGCAGCGGGAGCATCAGTCTGCTGAGTTACAATAGCACGCTCAATATAAATGACTTCATCCGAGGGAGATTCTATATAGGTATTGGATTGATGGGTCTGAACCGGCCATAAATTCAGGACCAGTAAAAATAAAAGTTCGGCAAAGATCAACGACAACATAAAGCGATGCTCATGTTCAAGTTCGCCGTAATATATATCTCGAATTTTATTGATCAAGTACGTCTCAATTCTTCCAGTTGTTCATTCATAAGCAATCTTACATGATCCTTTAGTTCCGTGAGGTTTTCAAACCTGGACACGTCAATCGCGTCCATAACCCTTAATCTTAAAGTCACATTGGGATCCAGGTTTCCGGAACCTGATGGCATCGCGAGGTGTCCGCCATCTATTACCATGGGCTGAAGTTTAAAACCATGCTCCATAGCCAAAAGGAATGCTCCATTCTTGAACGGTTTGAGGCCGCCATCCATTGTCCTTGTTCCTTCAGGAAAGATCATAACAGGCACAAGGTCCTTAATTGGCTGAACCAGATTATCTAGTTTCTTTAGGGCTGATTTACTGTTTCTGTTGATGGTCAGATGCCCCGTAAGCCATACCAGCCAACCCATTACCGGAATGTATGTTAGGCTGCGTTTCGAAACCCACTTCATCTTCCACGGTAAATGATAGATCACAGACATATCTAAAAAACTTTGATGATTGCTTATAAAAATAGTCGGTTCACTGGGATCATATTTGTCTGTTCCTTCACATTCCATCTTCCACCATGGACTTGCCATCATCATAAAACGTGCCATGATGGATAAAGTGAAATTTGGCGCTTTTCTATATTTATCAAAGGGAAAGGTGAGCAGGAATACCACCGAAATGATCACAAAAAATACTAAAAACAAAAAACTGAAATAGGTGAATACAAAAATACTAAATAAGGTTCTCATCATTATTTCCCTAAACTTAAAAGTGCCTGCCGTACAAAGCCGTTGAACTCAGTGAGCAGATCTTTAGCCTGACCTACATTCAGATCTGCCAGTGCCATTATTAACGCCGTTTTTACGTGGCCATCCGAATCAGCTAATAGCAATTCAGCCTTATCGTAATCAATACCGGAAAAGATCATTAAGATCCGCTTCGCTCTTTCTACAAGTTTCTCGTTGGAAAGCATAAGGTCTACCATCACATTTTCATAGATCTTACCCTGACGTATCATTGCTCCGGTCGTGATCATATTCAATACCATTTTCTGAGCCGTTCCGCTTTTCATTCTGGTACTTCCCATAATTGCTTCCGGACCTACGGGAATTGCAATCAAGTAATCAACTTTGAGATCGATCTGCTCATCAGGCACTGTAGTGACTAATATGGTCTTACAGCCTCTTTTAGCGGCCTCTTTTAATGCGCCATGCACATAAGGGGTGCGACCGCTTGCAGCCAGACCACAAACTAAATCAGGCGGTGCCACTTTTGCTTCATCAATAGCTTTGGCCCCGACATTTTCTGAATCCTCGGCTCCCTCTTGGGCCTCAAACATAGCTGCTTTTCCCCCTGCGATAAATCCCTGGACTTGTTGCGGAGAAACTCCAAATGTAGGCGGGCATTCGGCAGCATCAACAACACCCAACCTTCCACTGGTGCCGGCTCCAAAATAGAGCAACCGACCTCCCAACTGAAAGGCATCGCTCACTAATTCAATGACTTCAGCAATTACGGGCAGCTTCTTCTCTACCTGAAAAGCAATTTTTTGATCTTCCTGATTTATGAGCCTGGCGATCTCAAGCGGAGATGCCAGATCAATTTCCATAGTTTCCGGATTCCGCCCCTCTGTAGTCAAAGACTCCAGCTTGCTGAATAACTTTTTTTTATCAGCTTCAGATTTCAAAGTTTATTACTCCCTGCGGTTTTTCCACCACATGCTTTCTGATGAACCATTCAGCGAAACCACAGGTTCACTCCCACTCTCATTTATCCCTTTTAACAAAGCTGCGGCAAGAGCAACGTCATTTATATTCTGTTCAGGCTGCATTTTCTCCGGGACAAAGTGATTTGGCACAAAATGCGTATCGTATTTCGCCTCTATAAAAGCAGGATGGTTTAACGTGAATTCACAAAAAGGAATCGTAGTTTTGCAACCGGCGATCTCATATTCATTTAGGGCACGGAGCATTCTTTTCCGTGCAATTTCTCTATTCGGGCCATACACACTTAGTTTAGAGATCATGGGGTCATAGTTGATAGTGATCTCTTGACCCTCCTCCACTCCTGAGTCAACACGAATTCCTGATCCCGTTGGTACTCGGTGTTTTTTCAATAATCCAGTACTTGGTAAAAAATTATCAACCGGATCTTCGGCATAAATTCGGCATTCGATAGCATGACCGTTTATTTCAAGGTCCTCTTGTTTGAAAGGCAGTTCTTTTCCTTCAGCAACCAAGATCTGCATGGCTACCAGGTCAACCCCGGATATCATTTCCGTTACCGGGTGTTCAACCTGAAGACGGGTGTTCATTTCGAGGAAGTAGAAGTCAAGATTCTTATCTACCAAAAATTCGATGGTTCCGGCACCGACGTAATCACAGGATTTGGCTGCTTTGATTGCGGCTTTAGCCATATTTGCCCTCAACTCCGGCGTCAATAAAGCACAAGGAGCTTCTTCGATCACTTTTTGGTGGCGTCGCTGAACTGAGCATTCACGGTCAAAAACATGCAATACATGTCCATGTGTATCAGCGATTATCTGAAACTCTACATGTCGTGGTTCCTCCAGATATTTCTCTATATATATACGGTCATCACCAAATGCATTTTTAGCCTCTGACTTAGCAGCTTTAATACTTGCTTCAAATTCTTCTTTTTTGTGAACAATACGCATTCCCTTTCCGCCACCGCCGGCTGCAGCTTTCACTAAGATCGGATACCCAATGTCATCAGCTACGCTTCGTGCTTCTTCAATATCTTTGAGTTCACTTTTTAATCCGGGAGGTGTGGGAATTCCGGCTTGTGTAACCAATTCACGGGCTTCGGTCTTATCTCCCATAAGCCTGATGGCTTTGGGTTCAGGACCTATAAAAATGATACCCTCTTTTTTACAGCGTTCTGCAAAAGCGGCATTCTCACTTAAAAAACCATATCCGGGATGAACTGCATCGGCTCCGGTTTTTTTGACTGCGTCAACAATTTTGTCGATCACCAGGTAACTCTCTGACGAAGCAGCTTCCCCAATAAAAACAGATTCATCGGCATGAAGTACATGTGGAGAGTGCGCATCGGGACGGGAATACACGGCTACCGTTTCAATTCCCAATTCTTTACACGTATGAATTACTCTGAGCGCAATTTCCCCGCGATTAGCAATAAGTACTTTCTTTATATCAGCCATAAGGTCCTGTTTTGTTTTTTTCTAATGATAGGACTTTACGGAAAGATTCTCCAAGCTAAAAACAGAATTTAACTCGCTGTTTTCATGTCAAGTAAAATGCGGGGCAGCATCGAGAGTTTTTCAGTGTAATTGAGATAGGCACGGGTGTCGAAAACGTTGTATTCATTCTCTTCGATCTTATTGAGAATTCGACTGTAATTGTGTCGTGCAAGGTAAACCGGTAGTCGGCTGTCACTTGAAAGTAACGGTATTCCCAGATCTGCTTTCGAATAATATTCATTAGCTCTGTTGATCTGAAATTTCATCAGCTCAATGAATTTATCACTCATGGTACCTGTAAAAAGCTCTTCTTCTGTGATATTGAATGTCTTAAGATCTTCTTTCGGTAAATAAATACGCCCACGTTTCAGATCCTCACCTACATCCCTTAAAATATTGGTAAGCTGCATGGCTATTCCAAGATCTACCGCATAATCGAGAGCTTTATTATTAACATATCCAAATACTTCGCTAGTCATTAGACCAACCACTGAAGCGACTTTATAGGAATAATCATAGACTTCCTCGAAAGACTCAAACCGGTCTTTGACAAGATCCATCTTTACCCCATCCATTAACATGAAAGGTAATTCTATAGATATCTGATATTTTTTAAGGGTATCAGCAAAAGCTGTGAGAATAGGATCGTCAACGATCTTCTCATCATAAACGTCGATCAATCTCTTTTTGAAGAGCTCGAGTTTTTCGTCAACCTGAGCCATAGTGATCTTTTGATCATGTATAAGGTCTTCGGCTTCATCCACCAGATCATCGAGATAACGGCACAGGCCATAGATGGCAAAAATTCCACGCTGTTTATCGTTTGGCAAAAAGCGGGTAGCCATATAAAAAGTCTTGGCATGCTTCCTGGTTATAAACCTGCAGTGCGAGTAGGCATCCTTCAATCCGTCGTCTTCTAGATCCTCTATCACAGATCTGTGAAATGAGGTTTTCTCATAGAGCGGTCGAATAATGTGATATGGAATATTTAGAATATTGGTCATTTGATAAATCGTTTCTCTCTTGCATAAGCTTTTTTAAACTGAAAAAAGTTCCCGCTATCTGATAGTTATTTCGTAAAGACCCTGTAACATTTTGAAAAGAAGATGTTTATACTTGAAACTTCTAAATGGTTATATTGGGTTAATATTAATGTATTAAATTATTAGCTTTATTCCTGTATCATACTAATTAATTCAGAATAATGAATAAAAAAGTCACAATTTATGAGGTTGCTAAAAAAGCAGAAGTAGCTATCTCGACGGTCTCACGGGTACTTAATGGGTCTGAGAACGTATCGAAAGCTACTAAAGAGAAAGTTGAAGAAGCTATAAACGAGTTACATTTCAGGCCTCAGGTTAACGCCCGAAAACTTGCAAGTAAAGAGCCACAGATGCTGGCGATCGCCGTTCCATCTTTTACCACTCCTTATTTCAATGAAGTTTTGAAAGGAGTAAAAGATGAGATCAGTAAAATGGATCTGGATATTATTCTCTATAACACCGGTTCAAAAAACCCTGAGGAAGGAGTGCAAAATTTCTTTGACCGCGGAACCGCTGATGCCGTGATCCTTCTTTCCATTGACGTTAGTGATACGGTACATGAGCTAATTCAAGCTACTCAAACTCCTGCAGTACTAGTGAATTCTTCTCACCCCTCCTATAACTATTTTATGCTGAATGATTATCAGGGTGGATATCTTGCCGGCGAACACTTGGTAAAACAAGGGTTTCAAAAACTTGGGATGATCACCAGTATTGTGGAATCAAAAACTTCTAAAGACCGGATCCGTGGCTTTAAAGACGCTTTAAAGAATTATAAGATGGATATCGACAAGGACCTGTTCATGAGCGGAGACACCACCAAACATGGCGGATTTACTGAAGAAGCAGGTTTTGAAGCCATCTATAAATTTGAGAAACTCGGCAAATTTCCGGATGCGATCTTCTGCTCCAATGACACCCAGGCCGTCGGTGCTATCTACGCCCTTTCCAAATTAGGACTAAAAGTTCCTGATGATGTTGCGATCATGGGATACGACAATATCAAACTCAGTAAATACCTGGAATTGACAACCATAGATCAAAAAATGTATACAATAGGTGTACAGGCAACCAAAAGGCTGGCCGAGATCATCGAAAAACGAAACGATGAACTTTATCAAACTACAATAAACCCGGTACTTGTTCAGCGAGGTTCAACCGAAAATAAGAAAGCGAAGTGAATACCAATTTCTCAACTCAGGAAGCACTCAACAACTGTATAACTGAAACTAGTATCCCCGGACTTCCCACCCCTTATAAAGGTAAAGTTCGTGAAGTATATGAATTAAGCAAGGACACACTCGGTATTGTGGTAACCGATCGTATTTCTGCCTTTGATTACATCATGAAGCAGGCTATCCCTTTTAAAGGACAGATCCTGAATCAACTTGCAGCTTTTTCTTTTGAGAAAGTGAAAGACATCGTACCTACGCATATTATTGACGTTCCCCATCCCAACGTAACCATTGCAAAAAAATGTGAGCCGGTTCCCATTGAGGTTGTTATTCGCGGATACCTCACCGGGCACGCGTGGCGAGTCTACAGATCAGGAGAAAGAGAGTTATGCGGTGTGAAATTGCCTGAAGGACTCAAAGAGCACGACAAATTCCCAGAACCCATCCTCACTCCTGCCACTAAAGCAACGGAAGGCCATGATGAGGATATATCTGAAAAGGAGATCTTATCCCGCAAAATTGTAGAACCCGCCCGCTGGAATGAAATTAAAAAAGCGGCTTTTCGGCTCTTTGAACTGGGAACAAAAATAGCAGCCGAACAGGGACTGATACTCGTTGACACCAAATACGAATTCGGTTTATTTAATGGAGAACTTACACTTATTGATGAAGTTCATACCACCGATTCTTCCCGGTATTTTTATCTGGATGGATATGAAGAACGACATTCCAAAGGCGAAAGACAAAAACAACTGTCCAAAGAATTCCTTCGTGAATGGCTGATGGGGCATGATTTTCAGGGACTTGAGGGACAAACCCTCCCCGATCTCCCCGACGAGTTCCGAATGGAAGTATTTGAGCGCTACGCTGAATTGTTTGAAATGCTGACGGGCAACCAGTTCAACCCTGTGCTCGAGAAAGACTTTAATAATACATTGTCAGATATATTTAACTAGTTTTTCAGACCATGAGGGATGACCCCAAACAAATAGTAACGCCTTTTGCCTTTGAGGTTCACCCAGATCTGTTAGGGCTTCCCCTTGCCACTCCTAAGCGGCGGCTTTTAGCCCTTTTTATCGATCTTATTATTGCAGCTATTCTCACTTCACTAGGTAACTTAATGCTGGCCCTTGCCTCTACAGGTATTTTCGTGTGGATAGCTATTCGGACCAGGAATGATGTGCCTTGGCAAAATGCCCTGAGATATTCGGGAGCTGCTATAGCCGGCGTATTCGTTTTCATGGCTTCTTTGGGGGTTTTATCAAGTACTGACGTAGAAAGTGATCTTTCAGCTGATAATGTGGTTGTGCCTGAAAGTGTAGACTGGCGTGAATTTGCCAATAAAATGGCTACCACTGATTTTACCAACGAAAATGACCTCGAAGCTCTCGAAGAATATGCCGACAAAATGGATGAAGATGCCTTTTCCGGAGCCGATTCAGAAATTCGGTTTGCAAGCTACGACTCGCTTTCCATTACTCAACTTTTTGGTTTCTTACAGTCAATATCAAATGGAGACAGTTTAGCAACCGATAGTCTTCGGGAACTTGTAGCAGCTAATATAGCAGCACCTGAGATCTCAGAGCTGGAAACACGGAATGGAATTTTCTCAGAACGCATCGATGATCTTGAAGATATAAATGAAGACCTGAGAGAAGAGGTTGAGAATCCCGGCTTTATAAAAGCAGTTATAGGTTTTGGAGAAGATTTTGGCCTTACCTTCGGATGGGTTGGCATTTATTTCATCTTATCACTTGCTCTTTTTCAGGGACATACAGCCGGTAAAAAATTACTTGGATTGAAGGTAGTTCGTCTCAACAATAAGCCCATCGGAATCTGGTATTCTTTTGAGCGCTTTGGTGGATATGCGGCAGGAATTGCTACCGGTTTACTCGGCTTCTTTCAAATCTTCTGGGACGCCAACCGGCAGGGAATTCATGATAAAATAGCCAGTACCGTAGTGGTAGATTTAAGAGAAAAGAAAAAACAGAAGTTTGAAGACCTCTCTAAAAAAGTATTGAGAACTGAAAATCTTTTAGCAGATGATGAACCGGAGCAAAATGAATTTTAATCCCGCAAACCTTAAAGAGAAGTTTGGACTTTTTGATGAATACTGGACGCCGAAAATTGTCGGAGAACTCAATGAACAGTATGTAAAGCTTGCCAAACTGAAGGGTGAATTTATCTGGCACAGCCATGAAAACGAAGACGAGCTTTTCTATATCATAAAGGGAAAGCTGACCCTGAAATTCAGAGAAGATAAAGAAATGACCCTCAACGAAGGCGAAATGTATATTGTGCCGGCCGGAGTAGAACACTTCCCTCTCGCTAAAGAAGAATGCTGGGTTATGCTGATCGAACCGAAATCAACTGAACATACCGGCTCAACCCAAGCTGCAGGAACTGTGGCTATTAAAGATCAGGAGTGGATCTAAGTATTCAGACTGCCATGGATGAACAAATTCATTTTCGAAGGATCCGGCCACGTATTAAAGTAAGGACTTCACTAAGCTGTGAAGATATCAATCAACGGATCAGAGGATTATTGCGATCCGGGGATGCTACCTGCGAGGGACAAAGCACAAAAGGGTTTGCAACCATTTATCCACCAAAAGAAGATCAGCATTATTGGTCTCCACAGCTTACCATAACCGTTGAAGAGGATGAAGAAGGTAACCTGGTAAGAGGTTTGTACGGCCCCAAGCCCTCGGTTTGGACCATGTTTGTATTCTTTTATGCAGCTATCGGATTCGCTACTATGATCATCCTTATGATCGGTTTATCGCTTTGGAGTCTTGGTAGCTCAGCTACGATACTTTGGCTTGTTCCTGTATTGGTCTTTTTGTTTCTGACTTTATACCTCGTGGCCTACTTCGGGCAAAAACTGGGTCATAAACAGATGGGTAATATTCATCGGTTTATGGAGGAATGTTTAGATCAGAAAATTGAGGCTCATTGATTTGATTGTTTGAAACCTCAATAAGCAGCGCAGGGTTAAAACCCGTGCTTGTCTACTTGGAAACCATCCAAGCTATAATCAATATTCTCTCCTAAAAGCCTCTCCAATTAGATCAGAACAAAACTAACTGAACCACCACGAAAGAAATCTGTGAAATCAGTGAATCCCTCAATCTGCGATCAAAATAACTCCTTAGCCACCTCATATACAGAAGCAGATTTCCCCATCGAGTAATAGTGAAGACTCGGAACCCCAAATTCCATCAGCTCTTTGGATTGCTGAATAGTCCATTCGATACCCACCTGGCGTACTTCTTCCCTGTTCTTGCACGCTTCTACCGCTTTCGTTAATTCCATAGGAAGATCTACGTGAAACAGTTGTGGTAAAATGGTTTGCTGTTTTGGGGAAGTTATGGGTTTTAAACCGGGTATAATGGGGAGCGTAATTCCGGCTTCACGGCACTGCTTCACAAAATCAAAGTAGCACTTATTATCAAAAAACATTTGAGTGATGATGTAGTGACCACCTTTTTCCTGCTTCAGCTTCAGGTACTTCATGTCAGTTTCCATATTGGGTGCCGCATAATGCTTTTCCGGGTAGCCGGCTACACCAATGCAAAAATCCGAGGGTTTGGCGTTTTCGAGCTCATCATCAATGTAAATGCCTTTATTTAGATCTACGACCTGTTCGATCAGCTCTGAAGCATAGGCATGTCCATGAGGTTCAGGCACAAATTCACGTTCAGGCTGACGAGTATCGCCCTGAATGAGCAACACATTATCGATACCCAGAAAATTCAGATCGATCAGCGCATTCTCAGTGTCTTCTTTGGTAAAACCGCCGCAGATAATGTGAGGTACCGCATCCACTTTATAGTGATTCTGAATGGCGGCACAAATTCCCACTGTTCCCGGCCGCTTACGCACCGTCTTGCGCTCCAGAAGGCCATTATCGTGTTTCTTGTACACAAACTCCTCCCGATGGTAGGTCACGTCTACAAAAGGCGGATTGAACTCCATCAGCGGATCCATGTGATCAAACAGGGAGCGTATGTTCTGCCCTTTAAGCGGAGGTAAAACTTCAAATGAGAACAGCGTGTCGCCATTCGCTTGTTCAATATGTTCGGTTACTTTCATTCTTTCGTTGGCTCGTAGTCTATGATTGGAGATAGCCATTTCTCGACTATCTCTTTCGTCAATAATTTTCGTTTTGTGTAGTCAGTGACCTGATCTTCCCCAATATTCCCTACCCGGAAATACCGAGATTGTGGATGAGAGAAATAAATTCCACTGACCGATGAAGCCGGATACATCGCAAACGACTCGGTAAGCTCGATCTCAGTATTTTTCTCAACATCCATCAGATCAAATAAAATGTGTTTTTCAGTGTGATCAGGACAGGCCGGGTAACCCGGTGCGGGTCGAATTCCTGAATAAGACTCCGCAATCAATTCTTCGTTGCTCAAGTTTTCTTCATCGGAATAGCCCCAGAATTCTTTTCGGACCCGTTCATGCATGCGTTCGGCAAAGGCTTCTGCCAGTCTATCCGCTACGGCTTTAACAAGGATTACATTATAGTCGTCATTTGCCTTTTTGTATTCATCGATGATGGGTTCAATCCCCAATCCGGCCGTCACGGCAAAGAAACCAATGTACTCGGTAATTTCGGTTTCTTCCGGGGCGATGTAATCCGAGAGACATGAATTCGGCTGACCCGATCGCTTCTTGGTTTGCTGCCTTAAAAAGTGAAATTCAGCTTTCTCTTTGGATTGATTTTCATCTTCAAATAGTTTTACGTCATTGCCGTAAGCGTTTGCTGGATAAAAACCTATCACTGCTTTCGCTTTCAATAAATTTTCTTCCACAATGCGATCCAAAAGTTCCTGGGCATCATCAAAAAGAGCCTGTGCTTGTTCTCCTACTTCGTCATCGTCCAGAATATCCGGGTGCTTACCCGTGAGCATCCAGGTTCGGAAAAAGGGCGACCAATCGATATAATTTCGCAGCTCAGAAATTGGGTAATCTTCAAATACTTTTTCTCCAAGAAAGCTTGGCTTCGGTGGTTCATATCCCGACCAGTCGATATCCGTTTTGTTCTTCTGCGCATCTTCATAGCTCAACAACTGCTTTCGGTTCTGTCGGTTTTCGTGCTGTTCCCTAAGTTCCTCATACTCTTTCTTCACTTCCTGCTTCACACCTTCCCTGCGCTGCTTGCTAATTACATCCCCTGCTATAGAAACAGCCCGTGAAGCGTCCAGTACGTGGATAATGGAACCTTCATACTCGGGATCGATCTTAACGGCGGTGTGAAGGCGTGACGTTGTTGCCCCCCCAATCAAAAGCGGAAGGTCCATCTTTCGTTTCTTCATCTCGCGGGCTACGTGAATCATTTCATCCAGCGACGGCGTGATCAACCCACTTAACCCAATAGCGTCTGCATTATGCTCTTCGGCTTTGTCGAGGATTTTATCAGCGGGAACCATCACTCCTAAATCCACCACATTGTAATTATTACAGGCCAGCACCACGCTGACGATGTTTTTTCCGATATCATGCACATCACCTTTTACCGTGGCTAGCAAAATCTTAGGCTGTTCGCTGGTGTCTTTATTTCGTGCTTTTTCTTCTTCGAGATATGGAGTAAGATAGGCCACAGCCTGCTTCATAACACGGGCACTTTTCACGACCTGAGGCAGGAACATCTTTCCGGCTCCAAAAAGATCGCCCACTATATTCATCCCATCCATCAACGGACCTTCAATCACCTCGAGCGGACTTCCATACTTCACACGGGCTTCTTCCGCATCTTCTTCCGCAAATTCATTAATTCCTTTAACCAGGGCATGACTTAATCGTTCCTCCACCGGCTTCTTACGCCATTCATCATCCTTCTTTTGCTTAACAGATGACGATTCACCTTTAAATTCTTCCGCGATTTCCAGCAGTCGTTCGGTAGCATCATCCCTACGATCGAATAACACATCCTCTACCCGCTCCAGCAGGTCTTCGGGGATATCATCATACACTTCCAGCTGTGTTGGATTAACGATCCCCATATCCATGCCATGCTGAATGCCGTGATACAGAAAAGCTGAATGAATGGCCTCACGAACGCGATTATTCCCTCGAAAGGAAAACGATACATTACTCACTCCGCCGATGACATGCGCACCGGGCAGGTTCTCCCGTATCCACTTGGCCGAATGAAAAAAGTCCAGTGCGTTTTGACGATGTTCATCCATTCCGGTAGCAACCGGGAAGATATTGGGATCTAAAATGATATCTGAAGGGTCGAAACCGGCTTCTTCGGTGAGAATTTTATAGGCCCGGCCACAAATTTCTTTACGTCTGGGTAAGGTATCGGCCTGACCGTCTTCATCAAAAGCCATGCAAATGACGGCAGCACCAAAGCGACGAATGATTTTAGCCCGCCGCAGAAATTCTTTTTCTCCATCTTTTAAACTGATAGAATTTACCACGCCTTTTCCCTGCATACATTTGAGACCGGCAAGGATCACTTCCCACTTCGAGGAATCCACCATAATGGGGATTTTGGCAATGTCCGGATCGGAAGCGATGAGATTCAGGAAGTGCTTCATTTCCTCAGCACTGTCCAGCATTCCTTCGTCCATGTTGACGTCCAGAATTTGAGCTCCGCCCTCCACCTGATCCAGCGCTACCTTCAGCGCATTATCATATTCTTTATTCTTGATGTAATTAAGGAAACGCCTTGAACCCGTTACGTTTGTACGTTCTCCAACATTTACAAAATTAGAGTCTTTAGTAATAACGAGCGGCTCAAGTCCGCTTAGCATGAGGGGAAGTGATTTCATTTATATACAACAAAATTTTAGATTCCATCTCATCGCCCGACGGCTCAAAACCCGTCTAACGAATTGTATCCAAGAGCTATGCCCTATATATCCATCAGACGACACGGGGCTGAAGTTTAGATTAAGGGACTTAGTAATAGTCGTCAGATGGAGTTCGAAGTAGTATTGTGATTTTTGAAGCTTTTCTTTCAATGACTGCATGGCTAGGCGACCGCTACTGCTTTTTTACGAGGTTCATAATTCCGGGCCAGTTCGGCCATTTTTGTAATATGTGCGGGCGTGGTGCCGCAACAACCACCGAGGATATTCA
>Ga0136557_1000116_pt1 | contig 64422 bp, 61 predicted proteins | sample AntRauTorckE6832_FD_104796 | JGI IMG/M metagenome (GOLD analysis project Ga0136557, IMG submission 104796) | Saline lake microbial communities from Rauer Islands, Antarctica - Metagenome Torckler E6 #832 | ecosystem: Environmental > Aquatic > Non-marine Saline and Alkaline > Saline | place...
ATTTCACCGAAAGTTACCAACTCTATTATTTATTTCGGATACTTCAGTCCAGAAAATCGCGGCCTACAGCGATATTTTGTTACCAACTTTATTACGAGCCCACAGAAAGACTCGTTTAGGTTTTATCGACACCCAAAAAAAAGCCTGCCAGGAAAACCCGGGCAGGCGATGTAAGAAAAGCATCCAAGAAAAAAATACCAACCTATGTCTACATTCGTCTGAACTCAGACGGATGCACAACACCAAGATACACCGTTTTTAACTGATTTGATGGCTCAAACCCCTTCTCTAAGAACAGATTTGGTCAATGTTCTTCGTCAATCATCATATCGAGGTACTTGAAAACCTCTTTGGCAAATGCCGGGCCGGATGCCATTGCCTCGGCTATACCTGGGAACCCGTGCGCCACCAGACCCAGATAATACAGCTCGTAAATATCCGGATCCTCGCTGGACTGGCTGGCCCTCATTTCATGCCCTGCAAAATACGCTGTTTGCAAAACCCCCGGATGCTGACCGAACCAAACCTGCTGAGTCTCGGACCGCGCTGCCCTTCCTTCATCACTTAACTCAATTTCAATGCTCAATTTAATTAGCCTTGTTTCGCTGAATCATTCGAACCTTGTCTTTAATTTCCAAGGAAGAAAGGTTCTTGTGCTCATCGCAATACCAACCGTTCGCCCGACCTGGCCAGCGATCGACCACATGACCAAATGTAACGTGTCGCGTGGCGAGCCTATCACAAAGCTGACACTCAAGAACGATGCTCATTTAACCGTGTTTCCGTTACCAAAAATAAACGCCGGCGCCAGCAAGTAACGCGAACTGAATCTGTATTGTGTTTCATTAGATAACTCCAGCTTGCTTCTCGTCTGCCGTGCTATACCGATAACCTAGTTTTTGCTCAAGTTCATCAACAAGGTTCGCCAGAATCCGTTCAAGCCCAGGATCACCGTCTTTGCCTCGCAAACTTCCAAGTACGTCTTCGATCTGGTCTACCAGATAACGGCCCTCTGGGTCATTCAGAACCGCTTTTAAAGTTGACTCTTCACTCATCGCCATTCCTCACCTTGGTCGGGAAAAAATATTCTTTGCCATCATCCTAAAACCTGAAGCCGGTACCAGACGCCGTGCTTGTGCGGAATTGTTTCCAGCTCGAGGGATTCCCTCGGTATCGGGTTGCGAAATTGCATGGCGGCGGCAATCGCATCGACAAGCATGCCAGGATTATTAATTGCCTGGTCATGGCTAACCCGAAACGGCAACCAGTCGTGACTTGAAAAGAACAAGCCGCGCTCCCGATCGCTGTGATGGTCCTCCAAGAACTCGCCATGATGGCTCCACCCGTCAACCTCGATGTAGTAGCGCCAGCGTGGCAGCGCAAAATCGCATCTGAAACGCCGGGTCCGAAATGGCATCAACTCCGCGACGACTTCCCCGCCTCTTTGCCAGTCACCAAAAGCCGCCATCAACGCCAGCCTGACGCTCGCCTCCCCGGGGCTTTCGCCTGACAGAACCTTTGTTTTGCCTTTCCCGGTTGCTTTCGCTGTCTTCTTATCCGTTCCTGCCGCTGACTTTTTACCTTCAGTCGCCAGCGCCGCCTCTATTTGGTTGGCCGCCCAATCTGACAGGCCTGCTCCACCTTTCTGGTCTGCGCCTGATTTTCTGAGCTTTTGAACATCCTTCGGTGAAGAAACTCTCACAAATCACCACTGAATTAGAGAAAAAAACAAATGCTTGTGTTTTACATTGTGTATCACAAAAGATAGTCTATACGATAATTGAAGTAAATAACCATTGACCCCTATGGAGAGGCGAAAACCATGAATTACTCCAACTTAAAGCTCGGAGCAAAGGACCGCATAAAGACACTCACCGCATTTACCGCTGCAGCTATATTGCTCAGCGCCTGTGGTGGCGGGGGCGGTGGCAGCGATAGCTCATCCACATCAGCCAGCGCTCAGCAGAGCATTACGATAAACACCTTTGAGAACACGACTGAAACCCGCCAGTTCAACGGTGATATTGACCCAACCTCAATCACTCCGGTTTCTGGATTTGACAGCCCAAATGTATCCCAGAGCACCGATGGAAACAGCCTCACGATTCTGGTGGGTGACCTGGAGAACTCAACAACGGAGCGGTTCACGCTCAAGACAAGCTCAGGGATAACCTACACAATCGCAGTGAACGCTCTCAATGCGAGCGCTCAAGCAACGGTTCAACAAGCAGAGACTCTTACCGAGATCACGGCGCCGGAGAGTCTTGTCGGCGATGATCTCCGGTTGCTGAACACCGTCTTGGAAATTGAATTTTTAGCGGGAAAAATCAGCGAATCTGAAAAAGCCAGCATTAGCAGTGCCGCAGCCGAAGCAATTAACGGATTCTCAGGGCCTCTTGAAAACGAAATTGCACTTCTTGACCAGACGCTGACCAACTACAAAGCAGGTGATGTTACCGAAACCGATCTTGAACAGCGCCTGGCGGCTGCCGCCGCCACATTGTCCAACATTGGCAACGCCGGGGAAGATGCGCTTGGAAATGTCACCGACACGCTGGCGGCCATGGGCATTACCTTGCCTGCCGACCTGGAAGCAACGAACCCCCTTGTTTACGTTGAATCGGCAGAGCGCTTCAGTCGCTATATGAATAGTGATTTCGGCAGCTTCGACGCCAATGAAAACTTCACTTTCAGCAGCAGCTATGACTTTTTCAATGCTGTTTTCCCTTACGCCGCGCAATAAGTTGCAGGAAACCAAGATGAAACACTTCAATAAAGCCTTTGCAGCATCAACGCTGGCAGTTCTTACCGGAATGGGTGTTTTTACCGGCAGTGCCTTTACCGCAACACCAATCGAAGCCAGCATCCAGCAAATCACTGGAGAAGTTCGCCTGATCATCAAGCGTGAATTGCCCAGCGGTGAAATCAACTATGAAAAACGGATGGTACCCGCTGACGAAGCAGAAACGAGAGAGGCCCTGCTTCTTCAAGACCCGTCAGTGTTGCTGGTTGAGCGCGACACTCTGGCCTTTAGCCCTATTCCGATGGTATCCCCGATCCCTGCAACCTCGCAGGCTTTACTCGACGGCGGTGACCCGGTGGATTACAGCGACCCCGATTATCTCAATCAACCATATTTCAAGGCCGATGAAACCTACAACTCTCGGCTGAGTGAGGCGCATGGTCGCATCCGATTCACGAATAGAATTCGAATCGGCATCATCGATGGTGGATACGTTCGCTCTCCGGAAGTCACATACAGCGAAGGCTCATTCATTCATTTCGGAAGCACATCGAACCAGTTCTATAACGATGATCCTGAAATCGCTTGTGGAGAAGGGGCGTCAACGCATGGCGATCAGGTATCCCAAATCGCCGCAGCCAACTCCAACAATGGCATAGGTATCGCTGGGGCAACCCAGAATGCTGATATTGTTGCTGCCTCTGCCCTGGGCTGCTTTGGCAACGGCACGTTAGGCGATGCGGCTGATCAAATACGATGGTTGTCCGGTGCCACAATTTCAGGTTTATCAGACATCAGTGAGCCGGTTAACATTATCAATCTGTCTCTGACCGCTCAAACGTCCTGCCCAACCTACATGCAGGATTCGGTAAATTACGCCCTTGATCGTGGCATAACCGTAGTTGCCGCTGCAGGGAATGACACGAACGATGCTGCCAATTACGCGCCAGCCAACTGTGATGGCGTTATCGCCGTTGCCGCGACCCAATCTGACGGCAGTATCGCAAGCTACTCCAACCTCGGTGCACCTGTTTCTGTGTCAGCGCAAGGCTCCCAAATGGCCGTCTATATAGATGGTCGCCGTGGGATAACCAGCGGTACTTCGTTCGCTTCGCCTCTGGTGGCTGGTATCATCGCCGCTGCAATGTCTGAGCGACCAAATCTTACACCGGCCGAGATAGCAACAATCATTGCCGGATCCGGCAAGCCTTTGAACGATGACGTTTCTGGCTTTGGCTCTGGCATTCTGGACTCAATGATATTCATGGATGGCGCCGGCGTTCCCCGCGAAGCGGTGACAGCGCAATCAGCCCTGAGTGGTGAGCGTGAGCAGTACCAGGAAGCTCTAACACATCCTGCAGCCGCCGCGTTTCTTCAGGCGGAAACGGGAACCAGCGGGGCCTGCGAGCTCTATCAGGCCGATGGCCGATTCCTGGAATCGCAAGGCGCTGATGACTCGATTGCCGTGTTCAGTGTTGGTGCTGGCGAACCGCTTCTCCCCACAGATTCCACAGCGACACTCATCAATAGCACGCCAGGCGAAGACCGGTTGATCATCACGCAGGCCGACATTGATGAGGCTTCTGCCAGCGGTCGCCAAATTGGTGTTGCCAACTGCAACCTAACAACCGGCTCCAACTGTTCCGTGAAGGCCAACGTGAAAGCTTTTGACCCTGCCAAGATTACCCTACCGGCCATCTGCTCCTGATGCGTGGCGGGGCGTTTCGGCGCCCCGCACGCGTATCCCCGAATACACTTAAAGAGTCACTACTATGCTTCAAACTCTCCCTACACCGATCCTGACCGCGTTGGCGGGCATTGCACTGTCCGGCTGCTTATCTGACGTCAACAAGCTCTCGATGCTTCCGGAGCCCACCGGCAACAAACCGTTTCTGGTTGGCTGGGAAATGAGAACGTCGGATACCTCCGCTAAAGACGCACACAAGAAACTCTATCGACGGTACAACAAAGCCGTGGACGTTGCGGCTGCCAAGATAGGCTGGACGCTTGAGCAACGGGTTTTGGCAAATGCCAGCAACTTGTCGACAACCTCTGACCCAGAACGCTTTCGTTCAGCTTCCAGCTACAGCATCAACGCCCCGGATCTTGGCTGCGAAATAACGGTCAGCGCAGACGACCGCGTGACCCCAAATTGCATTGTCAGTGTCAATGTCGGTGGCTTGATAAGCGCGGAGACACCAGAAGGCGTTAAAATGATCACCGCTGATGCCTGGGCATTCGATCAAAGCATGGCGCACTTCATACGCCTGCAATCCTCAGACAACCGCCAGCTTCCTGTTGCTGAGTTTTCAAAGCTGGTATCAGCCAACCTGCCAGCCTCAATCTTCCTATACAAACCGAACGACGATAAAACCTGGTTAAACAACGGCAACGTGGTGGTGCCAGAGTAGGAAGCCCAAAAGCTGTCGTGTAATTTGACGTTTTACGTAGCAAAGAAAAGGAGCTCCAAATGACTAAATACCGAGATTTATTGACCGAGCAGGAAGGGATAGTTGTTGGCAGTGCAGTGGGCTGTGGACTGGATCGCCTCAACAGAGATGTAAACGGCTATGAAATCACAGCCGCTATTGAGTTTTTTAATAGCCACAAAGAAAAGATCGAAAGTTTCCCGATCAGCGCCCAACGCCAGATAATTCAGGAGTTCACAGAGCACAAAAAAATCCCTGACGTCATAAAGACATAGCAGAAGCTAGATACTTCAGTGCGCTCCCCTGTAAAGGCTAACAATTAAGAGGGTGGGGAGCGCTGTTTAAATAGAAGCTCCCATGTTATTGAAATAAAAAAGAAAAAATGCCCGAAAGACTATGAAATAAGGCTCATTTACCTTGACTAAAATAGGCTTTACGCCTATAATAAGTATTAAGAAGTCAGGGCAGGCAACCGCCGCCCACTAAAAAAAGAAAGGCCAAACGGCAACCCCAGGAGAACTCAAAATGTCACAGCCGCAGATCGCACTGTTTGATGTCACCGAAGCCCCGGACCCACGGGACAAATTCGGCAGCCCTGAGCTGCACACCTACGACACCTTCATCGTGGCCATGTCTGGTAAAGACTCACTGGCCTGCTTCCTGCACCTGCTGGAACAGGGCGTGCCGCAGTCCCGTATCGAGTTCTGGCACCACCTGCCAGACGGTCGTGAAGGCAGCACCCTGTTTGACTGGCCGGTAACCGAGTCCTACGAGCGCGCCCTGGGCGAAGCATTCAACGTCCCGGTCTACATGAGCTGGCGCGAAGGTGGCCTTGAGACAGAAATGCTCAAGGAAAACGACCGCTCCAAGCCGATCCATTTTGAAGTGCCGGAAGGCGAAGTTCGCACCGGTGGCGGAATCCGCGGCTCCATCTCTACCCGCCGCCGCTTCCCACAGCAGACCGGCAACATGCAAACGCGCTGGTGCAGTGGGATCGCAAAAATCGAAGTCGGAGCATTGGCGCTAAACAACCAAAACCGCTTCCACAACAGCCGCACACTCTTTGTCACTGGCGAGCGCGAGGAAGAAAGCGGAAACCGGGCTGGCTACCTGTCCTTTGAGCCTCACCGCTGCGACCGCCGCAACGGCAAGCTGGCCAAGCACATCGACCACTGGCGTCCGGTACACCGCTGGTCCGAGCAGGAAGTCTGGGACATCATCAAGCGCCATGGCGTCGTCGCTCACCCCGCCTACCGCATGGGCTGGTCACGTCTGTCTTGCATGAAGTGCATCTTCGGCAGCAAGAATCAGTGGGCCTCAATCCAAAAGATCGACTCAGAGGGCTTTGAGGCGATTGCTGACTACGAAGCAGCGTTCAACTGCACCATCCATCGCACCATGAGCGTTCGGGATCAGGCGGCCGCTGGGAAGCCTTACAACGCGATTACCGACGAACTGGTGGCCATGGCCATGAATGAGACCTACACCGGCGAGATCCTGGTAGACCCGAAAGGCTGGGAACTGCCGGCCGGTGCCTTCGGAGAGGATGCCGGCCCCACATAGGGGCCGGTTCACAGCACACTCTCATTCACACACAAAAGGCCCGGAATCATGACACAGACCACCGCATTCATTTCATTCAGAGACCGCCCTGCCCCGAATATGAACGATCCGATTCGAGTGTATCGCAACCTCAACCGGCCAAGCCTGTTCTCCATTGTCGCGCTGAGCGGCGAACACAAGGGCAAAGTGCTTGGCTATGCCCCGGTCATCGGCATGACCGACGTCAAGCTCAAAGTGTCTGTAAAGCTTCGTAGCACCGTTCTTGAGAAACAGGTGCGCAACGTTCATGCCCACGCTAATGGACGCTTCTGTGGGGTTGCTGAACGCCTCGAGGAAGTCTGCGATGCGCAAGCCGCCCAGGTCGTGACCTATCAGCCATACCTCCATGGTCATTTCTTTGACCGGGAAGATCCATCTGTGCCGATCTGGACCCTGCCACAAGCCTGGTCCTGTGGTGCCAACCTGGTGGTACCGGCCACAACCTGATTCCCCCTCCTGGGATGCCCTTGCCTCGATTCGTTCGGGGCTTTTTTATGCCCGCCAGCACCAGCGAAGCCGCAGGCTGAGTGGTGCCAATGTCAGGAGGGCAGCGCCCGACTGCCATCCCCCGCAAAGGGGCAAAGCCCCGCCCGATGCCTGCACCAGTTTCCTCGATAAGCCCTCAGTTGCGGTAATCTCGGTAGTGATAACCCCCCTGCGTCAAAGGAATCAGTGGAAGTGGTTATTACATTGGGTTGGCCCTGACCGGTGGATTGCACCTGTAGAGTGGTTATTACATTGAGGTGGCGTCCTAACCTGTTGATAACTCCCCCAGCGAGGGTGATGACTGTGGTTATTACATTGGTGGAACTGGTTATTACATTGCGCCGAAGTCCCACGAGTGGTTATTACATTGGTCTGGGGCTTCGAGACTGGTTATTACATTGCCCTAAGTGGTTCTTACATTGCTTTGGTGTCGGTGGAGGTCGCAGGTGGACAGCGCCAGTGGTTGGTACATTGCTCAAGGTGGTTATTACATTGCTTTGGACTGGTTATTACTTTGTCGTGATTGGTTATTACATTCCCTTCTCTGGTTATTACATTGGTAAAAGTGGTTTTTACATTGAGCTGGCTTTTCTGAAATACCTCTGCATCGTCCTGTTCTTTTTATGAAATTCAGTCATGGCATGGCAGTTGCTGTTATTTAGGATCAAGAACTCAGAACTACAAGGATGAATTGAGTATTCAGTGCCATACGCGGAAGCCTGAGATTCGATCTGGGTATAGGGCACTCACAAGCCTTTGTGCACTGTATGATTATCGACCAGCACGCAAGCAATGTATGAAATCAGAGCACCGGAAATAACCAATGTACGGCATACTGCACTGAATTCTACCAATGTACGTCATACTGCACCGCTTCCAACCAATGTTAAAAAAAAGAGCACCGCTTTCTACCAATGTTCGAAAAATTGACACCGGAAATAACCAGTGTATTATCCGACAAACTCACCCAGGTTCCATGAGCCGACGGATCAGCTATGAGCGCTACCAGCGAAGTCGTACTTCCAGAGATACCTTCCGAGATAAACGAGAGTTTCTTCGAGATCACCCCTTCCGTGATACGCAATCGAGACGCTGCGCTGGATAACCTCACTGCAGTTAACGGAATCCGAAAAGCCGACATCGAGTTTTACGAAATCCTGCTGTCCCTAGCCGTGATTTACGTGGTATCCACGACGGAACCCGTCAAGATCCCTTATTCCATTGTGCAGCAGCAGCTTGAAGCTAAGAACAAACCGTCGACACGACAAACGATTCTTAGAAGAAGCAAAGCCTTCGTAGACGAAGGTATTTTTTCTAAGTCTCAGTTTGAAAGAGAATCCGGTGGTGGCAGGCCTCACAACCGTTACAGCACGGAGCCAATTCATCTAAGCGAGTTCGCTGAACGACACAAGAAGCGAGCCACAGAGGCAGTTCAGGGTCGGAAGGTGACCCGTGGGCGCACTGGCCACACCAACGCATCGAAATTGATAAAACAACTTGAGCAGTCCAACGCCCAATACTTGAAAGCTGTCACCAATTCCCACCCGCTAACAGACAATTGGTGGAGCGGAGTTTTGGACAGAAGTATGCGCTTCGATAGCTGGGAAGAGATCGAAGGCAATGTAATAACCAACTCTATCCGGATTGGAAAAGCGCGCCTGACAGTGCAAGCAACAACCCAAACCGGCAAGTCCTCGGAAATTGCAATCCTCTCTGATCAACGCATCATTCGGGCGATCGTTACCGAAATTGTAAGGATCATTGAAGAAAAAATTGAGAAGCACCTGGAAGAAAAGCTGGCAGACTCGCAGGATGATTTGTTCACCAATGACGTCTGGGACAATGACCAGGGTATATTCGTGAGCGCCCCTGCAGAGAACGATGAAAACCCTGAGACTGACCAGTTGGACCTCCCTCACATCGAGAATTCCTTTTTCATCGACGTTGTACGGATAGCCCGCAAGAGCCTGGGCTACTCGTCGCCCTCCAGCGGCACTATTCGATTACAGATCAACGCTGCCATCCGGCGCCTGTACGAGACTAACTTCCGGGTTCTTTTGACCGCAGAAAGCCCCGAGGCAGCTGCGGCAATGCGGAAGAAATACGGACTGGATGACGACACGATGGACTTCAGGTTCATCACTGATCTGAAATCCCAGTTCCAGGAAGGATTTGCGCCAGAAGGCGTTGACGCACAGGTTGAAGATCTTCCGTCCAGAGCCCAGTACCAGCTATCGAACTATGAAGACCTATCCGATGAAGAACTGGAAAAGTTCATTGATCCATTTCATGAAGCTGAGCTAAAGCGGGTTCGTTTGTGGAAGATATCGATTGATTCGCACTTGTTTAATCGGTTGAAGGATAAAGAAGCGCGTTCAATCTTCATTGCTCACGAAGAAATTCTCAGGGAGCGATCAGGGCTGGCGCAAACGCTTTACAACTTGCTTAGTCACAAGATTGGCAGGACCAATCAGCAGCTTACTGGCGGCCAAGAGCAGAAAATCAGCACATCATTTGAAAGGCTCCACAATCTCTTGTGGCCAGGACGCCGCTTTGCTCGATTTGAAGAGCATTTCTTTGCACTCCTACGCCGGCACTCGAAATCACCTCAAGCACTCGCTAAAGCGATCACAGAGGCGAATGTGGCTAAGCGCAAAAAGCCGTTCTCACCACAAAAGATTGCCATGTTTGGTTTTATCTTCCTTTTGAGCATTCACAAGGGGGATTGGTACATCACTATCTATCGCGATCGGGATGATGATATCAACGGAGACAACTCCTATCACAACCGGATGCTGGCCAAATCTAGGAAGTAGATTCTGCCGGCTCGTTCCCAGAAGGCTGCCAAACGGCGGCCAGGCTGCCCTTCCCTCCAAAATATCAGTCAAAGCGTCATTTGGTTCACCTAAACCGAAAAGTGGTTATTACTTTGAGTTTGAGGGCCAAATTATTGATTCCTCTTCAGATCGCGAAATCCGACAGTGGTTATTACATTGCCCTGGAAGCGCGCTTGCCCAACTCAGTCGCTGTGATCGCCAGGCCCTGGTGGGCAATCTTGCTACGAGGCCCTTCGAAAGTGGTTATTACATTGGGTCGCCCCACTTAGTAAGCAAAGCAAAAGCACAAGAGTCTAACGAAAGTGGTTATTACATTGGGTTACCCGTCCTAAGTATCGGTAATTCAAGTCAATATGACGCACCAATCACAGGACACATTGATCTGGCCGGCTTAACAACAGGAAGCGGTACGCCTGGTTTATGCGTGGGGCTTGCCTTGCCTGAACTTGAGAGGTTGCCCTGATGGTATGGGAAAGGATTGGGAAAACAATGGATTGAGGCGAAGACCGAAACCAATGTAAAGAATTAGAGCACCGGAAATAACCACTTTTGTTCTGAAAAGGGCGTTTGGATTTATAAAATAGCAGTGGTAATTAGAAAGAGATAGGTTATACGATAATCTCAAATTTAAGGGCGAAATGTTAAAAACTGAAAAAGTCGATAAAAAACAGAAATTTAAAGGGTACTTCAAGCCAATGTACAAAATACTGCACCGGAAATAACCACTTTCGGTGTTGGGCGCTTCTCGCAATGTAAAAAAATAAAGCACCGGAAATAACCAGTCATGGCGCGGTTTCTAACGGACTAGGGTCAGATAGTCTTCCGGGGCCAATGTAAAAAAAAAGAGCACCGGAAATAACCAGTTTTACAATTCGCCTGTGAAAGATCCCGCTAGGCGCTGGAAATTAAGACGAAATAAAATTTCATGGAGAGTGGTTGAAACGAAAATTACGGAGCACAACGCTACTCGGAAGATGAGGGGGCTCCCTCGCTACCACCAGCTTTGTCTTTGAGGCGGGACAACTCCTTCATCAGCTCCTTCCGTTCATCTTGCGACTCAGCCTTCTGACGCTCCAACCATTTGATATCAGACGTACGTTCAGACAACTCAATGGTGAGAGCGTGAATCTGTGCACTATTTGATTGCTTGAGACTTTCAAATGAGTCCTGAAGGCTCAATAAACGTTCCTCTGTTTTCCCCAACTTAACTGCCAACCCATCTTCTCGTTTCTGGCTTATATGAAGCTGGCTCTCAAGTCTCTTTATGTTTGTTTGCAGGTTATCTTCGATCCGGGCAGATTTGTCCCGCTCATCGGCAATCTGCAGTAAAAAGTGATCTGCATTCTTATCGGCTTGTTGGATTGCCGTGTCAGCACGCTTCGCCTCATCCTCTGCCTGGCGCTTCAGGGCATCAAAACGAGTCTGCCGATCTTTCTCTATGGCTTCAGCATCCTGATGCAATCTCTGCAGCTCCGCATTGTGCAGGGCTTTCTGGCTTTCTAGTTGCTCTTCCAGTGTTGATTTTTTCTCCGACAGAGCCACAACCTGGTTGTACTTGGTGTCTAGGGAAGCCTGTAGCATTTCCTTATCGTTCTGAAGGGATTCAATCAGATTTGCCTGCTCCTTGCGGATCCGTTCAGATTCTTTCAAATCCGCCTCAAATTCAGCTCGCTCGGTGAAAGCTGATTCAAGCCTGCGCTCAAGTTCTTTCTTATGGGACTGGTAGATCTCGCCCGCAATAGCAACCGACTTAGTAAAAAATTCTTCGATCAGCGGTACCATATCCCGGGGGATCGTCGCCGGAAGAATTTCGGCGCCTTTGCTGCTCAGTTCCTCGAGTAGCCGGGTTCGATATTTTTGTAGAGTGCTTTTTGAGCCCTGGCGACCAAGATCCTCATAGATGGCATCCAAAGAGGCATGCTTGCCTTTCGATGTAATTCGCATCCACGATCGCTTGAAATCTTCGAAGGTGATCAATGCTCTTGCCATATGAGTCTCAATTCATGTATTGGGTTATTGCACCTGCTGAGCGCATTGTCTCAGCAAGTTTTCGTATTGAACCTTCTTCGGTGCCGGGATTTCGAGTGGGTAGATCTTTGTCAGACGAACGAATCTCGCAATGTAGCCGCAGCGGCCTTGTGGCGGCAGCCATTCATCGATCCCCCGGGCACCCTTACTCTGATTGAGGCTGGCTTCTATAATCCAAATGTTACGAGGGTCGTTGCCAAACCGGCGTCGCTCTTCGTCTGTCCATTTATCCGCGCCGTAAGTCCAGGCAAACTTTAAAGGGATCACATGATCGGCCTCCAGATTGGAAGCGTCCGTGTGTACGACACCGGTAAATGGTGAAATCCAGCGGCCGTGGACAACACGTTTATTTTCAGGGCTTGCGAATCTAACGGGACTTGCGGATTGAGAGATTAGCGCTTCGGCCCTGGAATCCTGACCATCTGAGTCAAGGTCCATCCAACCGTGACCAAATTTGCTCCGCTGGTAACCAGAATTGTTTTCTTCTGGGTTCTCCCGAAGATTCTGCAAGCGTTTTGGCAACCGACCTTCAGCAGCAAGGCACTCTTGCAGTGAGTCATATTCCTTATAGGTATTGATCCTGTCGTAATAGCTGCTTTGTGGCGGGTGGCATAGCCCGCTATCTGTGCGCTTAATCGTATTGGCGGTTGCCAGTGGCCAGTAGAGCCCGGCAGCCAGACATAAAATCCCACACAAGATTCGTGTGGTTAATCTTAACGATACAGCGGCACCGGTCATTGTGCTTCAGCCTTATAGCGATCACGACTGCTTAATACTGTCTTGCGCGCCCTGTCGCCACCGCTAGGATAAAGCTGCGAAAGCATTGCCAGTTCTTCAGGCAAATCTACTTCGTTGATTTGCGTGTGCCAGAGTTTGTCGTCCGGGTTCCAGCGGTACCCCCTGCCCTTCAAGCTGTCTTTGCAGTCGAAAGGGCAGCCTATTGCCTCAATCTTCACGGTGGACGATCCCTCACCCTCTAACAGAGCGCCGGCAGCTTCTGGCACCGAGTTAATTAAAAAGGAAGTTGCCAGGGCATCGATTGATGCTCTATGACCTTCGTAGAAGTAACCGAGTTTCAGAAGCAGATATTCCAGTTTCGTTGATTCAAATCCAAGCCTTCTCCATGGAATATCCGTTATGGAGCATGCCCACCTTAAACGATTCAGGCCGGAGAACCTGGCTTCGAAAAATTCCCGATCGAATTTGGCGTTGTGTGCGATGACGATGGGGTCATCATCGAACCATGAAATCACCGATACAGGGTCAATGTACTGACCGCGCACCATTTCATCGGTGATCCCCGTAATATCAGTGATGATTTTGGGGATTGGAACCCCGGGATCTTCATACATCGATGAAAACGATCGAATCGATGTAATTTGCCCCTCTGAGTCCATGCGTCCTTTCACAAGGCCAAGTTCAATAATCTTGTCGGTTTTGGCATCAACTCCCGTTGTCTCAACGTCCAGGCATACAAACGACTGTTCTTCACCCCGCGGTTCAGAAACAGCAATGGGAAGCCGGATGCCAGCCTCCGTCCAGGGAACCCTTCTCAATAATCTGTAGTTTTCCGGCTGCTGTTGTATGGCAGCCATCTCACCTATTGGAAACATGAAAACCTCCGTCAATCTGGTCGCGGTCTGCGTGTGCTCGCGTCGCCTTGAATGTCATTGGTGAAGTATAGCATTCAATACGGATTACACACACCATAATACATACCATATAATACAGTTGTGAATAAGATCTGACATAATATAGAATATGTAAAGATAAAGGGTTTCGGGCATAATGACTCGCAACAGGGCGTGGAACATTCATCAGAAATTGAGCGCTCTGACGCGATAAACATCACGGAATCAATGAAATACAGTGAGGTCCGGAATTCCGTGGAACACTCCGGCCGCCGAGGACTTTATGGCTGACAAAGAGCTTGTAACGCTAAGTGGGCAAGAGAGGGACCGTAATGGGGTGATACCAGCCGGTTACGAGGCTCTTCCCTGGAGCCGTGATTCCATACAACTGGTGCCGGCGCACTCGGGCCGCTTTCGCGGGAATAATTCGTCATTCCGTGCCAGGACAGATGCGGAAGCTGTTGATGCATGGCTTGCAACGAAATCAAAGGAATCAGACAACACGCGGGCAAAGTACCTGCGCGAAGTCGAGCGGTTGCTGCTATGGGCGGCGAGTCGAGACCAGGTGCTGAGTGACCTGACCTCAGAAGACTTTGATGAATACAGTGAGTTTCTTGAAAACCCCCTACCCTATTCCACCTGGGTTACCGATCGTAGATATCCGAAAAGCGATAAACGGTGGCGGCCGTTTATTGGCCCACTGTCTTCCCAGAGCCGGTTTCAGTCACTAAGCGTTGTTTACTCAATGCTGTCCTACCTGAGCCGCAAAGGCTGGCTAACCGTGGTCGCGCTTGATGCACCGAAGGCGCCGAAAGCGATAGCTGAAAATCAAAATGAAGCGCACTCGTTGTCACGAAACCAGGAGGCCGCGATTAGAGAAGCGGTACGTGAAATTCCAAAAGCTATACGACGACTGCAGACCCGATTTCATGTTGAGCTTTTGTTGGCGGCAGGACCGAGAACGTCTGAAATGGTTGAGGCGAATATGAGGGATATTCAACCGGAGGTAATCGAAGGAAAAACCTACATCGTGTGGCGAGTCGTTGGTAAGGGTAACAAGCCTCGTGCAATTCCTCTGCAGCCATCGGCTATAAAAGCAATGGAAGAATTTCGTTTAGCTCTTGGGTTGTCGCCCCGGCCTGATCGTAATGAACCGCCCTACCCTATCGCGGCGAGCCTCAGAGGATTGCGCGCATTCGAACCGCATACTTTCAGGCCGATCACCAGACAAAGTTTGTATGCACGCTTCCAAAAACTGTATCTGGATGCTGCAAAGATTCTGAGCAAGCAAGGCTTAAATGATGAAGCGGTTGCCCTTCAGTCAGCGACGACTCATACCTACAGGCATACAGCACTAAAAGCCCTTGCTGACGCAACTGGGGGAGATATGCGAAAAGTGATGAAGCTGGCAGGGCACTCATCTCTTGCTACTGCTGGAAAATATACTCGATCTTCGTTGGCGGATTTGGCAGATGCACTTGATTCAATGGAGTCTGGAAAATAATTTTGTAGCGTTTTAAGCAGCCTTAGACCGGAGTTCTGTTTTTATAAAAACAAGAGCCAGATGGCCTGATCAGAAATAGCTCCGGCGCAACCGCTCTTGCAGGTATTCATTGTTGGCAATCGGTGCCAATCCTATCTCTACCGACTCAGAGTCACCCACTGTTTTTATAAAAACATCCGAACAGGAACCCTTGACCTTGCTTTAAATAGGCGTAACGCCTATGATGTGATTAGCTGACTCTTGAAGGTTCAACATGCCTATATTTGATACTCCGTTCGTCATTGCCACAGCCCTCACGTTTGGCGCGCTGGTGAGGCAGTCGAACAAAGGCTTACTTGGTATTCTAGGGTTTTCGGTTTTCTTGTGGGCCATTCATTATGGATTGCTAGGATCAGTGTCTGGTTTTGCAGTTCATGCTGTAGCGGCTTGCAGTCTGTTTGTTGCCCACTGGACGCTTAACGCATCACTAATGGCCCGTAGCATTGGTGCTGCCGGATTCTCTGGAGCCGGTGTCGCTACATGCTGGGTTTTTGGTAGCGGCATTGAGGACGCTCTTGCAGCGGCTGGCTGCGTCGTTATTACGACCAGTCAATTTATTGCTCGCGGAAACGCTATGCGGCTTGGATTCATGAGCGGTGAGACTATCTTCTTCGGTTTCGCATTGATGGTTGGTAGCATGCCGGGGATGGTTGTCACTGCTGGCAACTTTGCAGCGGGCGTGGTTGGTCTTGTGCGCCGATACAGAGCTGCCCGTGTTGATTTCGCCTAACCCCCTACCCTCACCCGCTAAACATCGCTCGAAAGCGTCAGAGAAGCCTCTGGGCTGACCAAAGCAATGTCAGGAGAGTCTGGGTGTTCGACTGGCATATTGAGCTGTCTCTGGTCCATTCTGAGGGGCTTTGGCTGTTTCAATCAAGATGACCGCTTCTGGCGGTCCTCGCATGGCTGTATCGCCTCTCAGGCGCTCCTGAGCAGATTATGTGTTTTAAGGCTGTTCATCCTGTTTTTATAAAAACATAGGCCTAATACCCAGGCTGACCATGCCCCTGTTTTTATAAAAACACCCAAAAAAAAGCCGGACTCCCAAGGGCCCGGCTTTCAATTCTCGTTATACACGCCTCCTACTTTTTCTCTACTTTTTCGAGTGTGAGGCCTTTCTTTTCAAGGAATTGATTGATCACCGAAGTCAGCTCTTCTTCAGATGCGACTTCCAGGGCACCCTCATGCATCGTAAATGTGACCTTTCCTTTTCCGGGTTTGACCGAATAGGTTCTGCCTTTCTGAGATCGATAAACCCCACCTTCAGGTGTTACTGGTTTCTTTGACTGAGGATTAAAAGAGTTCGCAATTTTCTCGATGACCTTGCTGGCCTTCTTGGGATTATTGTCGATCTCATCAGCATGCTCAACGATGCGGTCAATCACCTCATCTCTGTCGGAGCCCGTTTTCGATCCAATCAAAGTGATCATTTCATACAGGTTATTGTAACCGAGATGGTGGAGCTTAATGCTGTCAGAAATGTCCTTTGGCATATCTTTGGCAATACGCATATAGGTTGTGAATTGCGTTCGATCAACGCCGAGCGCAGTTGCTATCTCAGAGTTAGTGCCTTTAACAACCTCCTTCGTGACGACATCTGCGTAATGCAGTCCTAAGCCCCAAACCGATACGTCAGACTTGCCTCGATTTTCTGAGCGCTGCACACGCAAGGCTTCAAGGTCTGTCAGATTTCGGATTTGAGCAGGTACATCTATGTCATGCCATTTGGCTGCCGAGGTGCGCTTAAAGCCAACGATCCCCTCAAACAGATGACCATGCTCATCAGGCTTGCTGAGTGGCCTGATGGTAACCGGTGAGATAATTCCTTCCTCCCCGACTTCACGAATTAGGTCGTGGTACTCAGGATCATCCAGCATTTCGGCCTCGGTGCGATCCTTTAAATCCCAACGACGAATAAGCCGAGCCGGCACATTCCGAAATTCGTCACCGTCAGTGACTTCACGGCTAAACCCTTCATCTTGGGGTTTAGGCTTAGCTGGACCCTGTGTTCCAAAAGTGCGCTTTTGGCCTTGCTGGGATACCGCCCGTTGAGAGTTCGATTCACCCCCAGCTACAAAACCCGAAACACCGGGTGGCTTTCTCCGTGGCTTCTTGGCCTCTGGCGTCTGTTCAGTCTTGTCGTTTGTCATTTACGCGGCCTCCCTGTGCCAGTGAAGCATGAGATCTTCGAATACCTCGTCAACGAGCATATTGGTTTTCTCAAGTGCCTTTGTGTATGCCTGTTTCGAGCCTGCCGATTTCTCAAGTGAATATATGGTTGATAGTGCTGTTGATGCATCAGCAATGCCGCGGCTCAAAGGCATCATGCTTTCGAGTACAGCGTCTCCGTATAACTGCCTAATGGCGCGCTGAGCATTACGGTGACCGTTGTTCGCGTTATCCAGGTATTGACTGATCAACAAGCGGAAATAGCTGTACTCTTTATCAACCTGGTCAACCACTCCGGTCATAGCTGCCATATAAGCAACCAATGAAGCGCGATCCAGAAGCTCAGGCTTCAATGAAGTGATTACACCGTCTGCCGCGATCAACGCGTTGACCTGTAACAAGCCTAGATTTGGTGGGCAATCGATAATGATCACATCGTATTCGTCTTTCACGACATCGAGGACAGCCTTTAGGCGAAGGTTTGTCGGAATATCATTACCACTGGCCGATGCGCCGAAATGCTGCGATAGCAGCCTGTGCTCGAACCCGTTCATCAACGAGCTGGCGGGGATGAGGTCTACATTATGGAAATAAGTCCCGCGAATAACGCCGCTGGTTGCAATGAGCTCGGGATCATCCAGCAAGGCTTCGATCGGCAAGTCTGCTTCCTCAAGATGGAGGTCCGGAACAATACCGCTCAGAATCTGGGTTAGGGAAGCCTGGGGCTCGAAATCAACCGCGAGAATTCGTAGACCTTTTAGGGCCAGGCCGTGAATTATGTGGGCTGCATTGGTCGTGTTGCCGACACCGCCTTTGAACTTGGAGAAAGCATAAATAAAAGCTGAATATCCTTCAGGGCGTGTAAATTGCGTTCCTGCCTCGATACGGAGGGCTTCGATTTCAGCGAGAGTCCAACGGCCGTGGCCTTGGGAATTACGCGCAACATTTGGGCTACGCTGGCGAATCCATTCAGTGGATCTGCCAATCATTTGTGACGCATCAGAGACGCTGAAGGTTTTCAGGTAGCGCGCCTCTCCATCGCCATACTTGGTAACGATGGACCGCTTTATCTCATCCAGCTCTTCAAGGCCGGCTTCATTTAGATCGTAAAAGTAGTCGTAGGTGTTCTCGAGAGGGCCGAGCCACTTTTCAGTAGTTTGCATGAAAGCTCCTTGTTGGCGCGTAGCCGTAAATTTGCAGTAAAGTCGCCAAACATGACGAATACCACCATATTAGCGGTATTCGGAAAGCTCGCAATGCTTAAACCCTAAAAAAATAAAAAAATTCGTGAATAAGAACAAAATAATTCGGTTTGATGGTGTTTTTATAAAAACATGGCCGAAGCCAAGGCAGGGGAAGGGTTTGATTACAGGCTAGCACGGCCTAAATTGTTTTTATAAAAACAGTAATGCCTACAACCAGAGAATCCGAGGTTCGGCGCCTATGAGGTTCATCTGAATGACGTAGAATGAGATCCAGATAACCAATCGATAAAGGAGCCCGCGCATGGCGTCAGGAAGTGACAAAAAAAGAAAAGGACCCTCTGTAGTTAGAGGGCATTGGATCGTTCTTGTGAAAGGGTTTCTGTATTTGCTGGTGGGTATCGGAATCAGCATTTTTGGTACCGAGAATTTCGAAAGATTTCCTGGCAGTATTCAAGAAGTAATAGACAATCCAGGCCTGGTCTTTTCATGGGCGTTTGCCAGCAAAATTTTCGGCACGGCCTGCATTATTTACGGTGGAATTGACGCTATCTACAAGCAGATTTGGTTGATTACATCGAAGGTGACCATCAAACGCGATGGCATCGAATGGCAGACGGGAATTCTTAATCAAGTCAGTGAGCCGATCAGCTTTTCACGCATCGAGGGCGCCCCTTGTTACCGCTCTTTGCTGGGTCGAATACTAGATTACGGAACGCTACGGATTTACGGGGTGGGTAGCTACACCATAACAATTCCGCACCTCAAGCGGGCTAAAGCGCTTTCCGAGTTCATCGAGAAACACAAAGAATTGCACAAGACAGGCAATCGACGAAAAGATAGGGATGCTGAGAAAGAGGGGAGGGGAGAGGCTGCTGATTAGCAACCCCATAACCCAGCATTGTGGCTCGCAATCCCGGGCTCATCGTTTGCTTTCTGTTGTCGATTTGCTGATCTCAATGTCCTGGATGTTGCCTTCGTGATCAAACTGGATAGCAGTCAGGTCAACCCCCATTCCCTGCAGAACCTCCAGGAGATTCATGGATAGCAGGTCGCTTTTTGATGGAGTACGAAACGATGCCGCATCTTCATCGCGAAGCTTTCGACGGATCGAGGTTTCTTCGCTCGAGTTGCCCAGGCCGAAAATCCGGCCAAGAGCACGCTCATTGAGACCAAGTTTATCTACTTTGCTTTTGAACAACCGGCTCCGGGCAAGGGTGGCCTCTGTAACTTTAGACATTTTACTGACTCCTTCATTTGTTTCAGCCAGTATAGGCTTTACGCCTACCGCTTGCAAGCGGGCATCCATAAAAAAGCCCCGCCTGAATAATCAGGCAGGGCTCTAAATAGGACCCAGACGTGTTATGCGGGCTGGATTCCAAAGCGCTCTTGAGCTTCTTCCTTGCCTGGCAGGGCAAACATAATCAGCACGGCAATAACCCCAATGACCGGGATAATAATAAGCAGTTGCCACCAACCACTCATACCGATGTCATGCAGTCTGCGCGCGCCATAGGACAAGGAGGGGACGAACATGACTAGCGTGAAGATTCCGCTCAAAATAGGAAAACCGATAAAAGCTTCCAGAAACATCAGCAGAAAAACAATGACCATGTAGATCAGGAAGAACATCCAGTATTGCTGGCGGGTTGCACGGTCTTTAAAGTTCGCGAAATTTTTGAATGCAGCGGTGAAGTGTTCCATGTTTAAGTTCCTTCTCGAAAAAAGTATTGTCAGATAAAAAATAAACGCCCTGGAAGGGCGTTTATGTAATCAACTAGAGATCAGAGCGCTTTCGCATTGGACATTGCGATCCAGCCACGGATCACACGGTACAGAGTCCAGATCCCAGCAGGAATTGCGACAATCATGCCCGCACCCATGAACGGCATGAGGATGCCAGCGAGGACCATCCAGCCAAAACTCCACCAGAATGTTCTTGTAGCCCAGCTCATGTGACTGCGGCCGACATCGCTTTCCATATCGGATTTCTTGATCATGCTGCAGATAACCGCGGCGATGAATGTGATACCCACGAAAAACCCAGCGGTCTGCAAGGCATAAACGATCGTCATCCACTTTTTGTCTTCTTCGGGGATGGCAACCGGGGAAGCATTGGCTTGGGCTGGCTGCTCAACAGGCTTTTGCTCTGCTGGGCTTGGGGCTTCAGTTTGAACAACTTCTGTCATTGATACTTCTCCTTTCTCTTTTAGTTAAGCCCCGGATACTTCCTTTGGCCTCCTTGTTTGGGCGCGAACCGCCCGAAATCTTATGTTTTGCGGCTTGAAAAATACTGGTCAAGCTCCCGAAGTGTTTCAGGATCTGGGAGGTGCCATATCCCTTTCGTGGTACCGAGTGTCCAGAGTTCTTGCCAGTTCAGATTCAAACGACAAGCAATAAATCGGATAGGAACGGCGCGCTTACGGTAGAGCGCCTGGGCATGGGTAACGACAACCTGCATGAGCTGATCGTGGAGGTAAAGAAGACTCAAGAATGGCTGGTTTGGGCAGTTTGTAAACTTTTCTGTCACCCCGTTGGCCCGGGCGTATTTCGCAAAGAATCGGGTTTCAACACACAGGTAAGTGGACAAGTCTTCCAGGGTTATCGGGTAGCGATTGAGCAGACCCTGGACCATATCAAGATTGATTTCTGATGGCCTCAAATGGCCACCCTCCTGCAAGTAAGTCAGCGCCGATCGCCGATTACCTAACTCATCATGCCTGTTGTAAAACTCATGCAGAGGATCTTCCGCATAATCACTGGGATCGTCTTCGTCTATGAAGCCAATGAACCTCTGGCAGCTCGGATCGTGATTCGGAACGGGCCATCGCCCAGTTGTCCGCCAGGCATTCACCAAAGCTGCCTGAATGCCGAATGCCTTCGCAACATGGTCCACCAGCTCAAAAACAGAGGGCCATCTGGTGTATTCGTCATACCAAAAAGCGCATGCCTGCCCCTTCAGTTGATCATCCCGATCAACCTGTTCGAGATTAACTTCCAAGGACTTTGAAGCTGTTATGGCTGAACGAGTCTTGAGTTTATGGGAGGGCATTTTTATGGAATCCTCGATATAACATAGATTACACTATACGATAATTTCACGAATCGTATGAAAGCTGGCGGGTTTTGTCAAAAATTAATCAATAAAAAAGGGTATGAAGCGTTCACTAGATGTCGAATAGCGTATGCTTTTTGGTAAAAGAGAGGTAGAGAAAATGGCTGTAGAGCGCGCAGAACAGATTGAAAAAGCACTGGAGAACGTGACGATCACCTTGTCCATGCTGGATGCGGTTGCCAAAAGAGAGCAGATACCAAACCGAATGGATATTGCGCCAGCTCTGGAACGAGCCCAACAACGACTGGAAGAATCTTACCAACATGGTGACCTGATGTACGCCGATGTTGAGGACATTTTTTCTGTGGCCAGCAAAGCGTCACGTCATGTATGGAATCCGCGCTCCAACGATTTTCTTCACAAGCACGCCATTCTTTGTGTTAACACCGTCGCCAATATCGAAGTTCAGGCATCAATGAGTGCGCAAGACATCGAAAGCATGCCAGAGCAATACCTGGTCAAACCATCGATCAGCCATGTTAAGAAAATTGCCTCTGACGAAATGTCGAGCCTGGATATGGAAGGCCGGGACGCAAGAGCGCTCCTGGCAGGATTGAATCAAGCAATAACGATTGAAAAAGAGCGCAAGTCTTCAATTTTCAACGCGCAACCTGCTCCCGAGCAGGCAATGTCGAGACAGGAAAAAATTGAGATGGCTGCCCGGCTCATCGAAGAGGCGCATGCCGGGTTTGACGATCTTCCTGCTGATGAACAAAGCGCTATGGAAAAAGCTCTGCGGGAAGTGGGAGATTTGTGTGAGGTGATCACAGATGGCGCAGCTCAGAACCACGCCATCCAAAGCCCATCGAATTAATCCGCCAGCGAGTCTTTCAGGGAAGCATCATCGGAACCCACCGCTGGTTTCTCAAGAACATCATCCGGCACTTCATCGCGGGATGAAATCTGACGACCGCCGTTTACCGTTGAGACGCCGTACTCTTCAAGCTGCCCCGGGCTCAGGCTCTCAAGGGCGGCCTTCGCCTCAACCAGATTGTTCGCGGATACACAGATATCCGTTTCAATTTTGAAAAGAAAATGTGGTTTTGACATGGCAATTCGTACCTGTGATGTGTGTATCAGGTGCCAAGTATAAAACAGGACGCAAACACAGAAAGGAGCCAAACCCTAATGGCCAGCGTTTTCGATTTACCACCAACATCTGAACAGAAAGGTATTATCGAGGGGTCTAAGCGTGGCGGAGATATGGTCGTTATCGCCCGGGCGGGCAGCGGTAAAACCACCTCCCTTGAGCAGATAGCCCATTTTGACCCGAAGTCTGGCCTGTATCTGGTCTATAACGCCGCCAATCGAAAAGAGGCTCAGGCTCGATTTCCTCGCAACATGGTACCGAAAACAGGTCATGGCCTGGCCTTCAAACCAATGATCGCGAACAGCGACGGATACAGCGCCAAGTTCCAGGCCGCCAATGGCGGTCGACGCATTCCTGTCTGGTCAATCGTCAACGCTGCGGGTATCGATGCCGCCCATGGGCTCACCGCTAACAAGATTGCGGGTATCACCCTGCGCACCATCAACGCATTTCAGTATTCCGGCGATCGCGAAATAACACCCGATCACGTTCCGGAGAACGCTTTGCCAGCAAGATTCCGAAAGCCTGACAACCAGGGGCGCCGGAGTGACCTCGAGTATGAGGTAGCGAGAAAGGCCAGCAAGATCTGGCAGAAGATGGCTGATGAATACGACCCGTTTCCAATTCTTCATGATACTTACCTGAAGCTGTTTCAGCTCCGCCAGCCCGAGCTCTCGGTTGAGCAGATTCTGGTTGACGAGTTCCAGGACGCCAACCCGGTCATCAAAGCGATTATCGATATGCAGACGGCCCAGAAGATTTACGTTGGCGACCCCGGCCAAGCTATTTATTCTTGGCGCGGCGCCATCAACGCACTGCAAATGGAGCGGGATCGTGGGACCGAAGAGCACAACCTGTCCGTGTCTTTCCGGTTTGGGAACCAAGTTGCGGCGCTGGCCAATCTGATCCTGAAGGCCAAGGGTGAGAAAACGCCAATGCGGGGAGCTGGCCCGGCCATGGAATCATTCGATCCCAGCCAACAACACGCCATTATTGCCAGAAATAACGCAACCTTGTTTGAGCATGCCGTCGAAGCTCTGGAGACGAAGGAATCGTTTGCTCTGGTTGGCGGTGCCGATGAGCTGATCCGATTGGTTAAGTCCGGATACGCGCTTTACTGCGGAAACCATGAAAACGTCCGTGATGACGAGCTCCGAAATTATTCGGATTGGGCGGAACTCAGAGAAATCTCCGACCTCACTCAAGACGCCAGCATGCGACACCTCGTTATGCTGATCGAAAAGTACAAAGGCCAGAGCGTTGAGTTTTGCCGGGACCTCGAAGTTGCCGGTAAGAATGATGAGCGCGAAGCGCATAAGATTCTGACAACCGAGCACAAATCCAAGGGACGCGAGTGGCGCCAGACCAAGCTGTGTGAGGACCTGGAAATCAACAAGGACACAATACTGAAACTGGCTACAGAGTCTGAAATCACCAGTGAAGAAAACGAAGCCATGAACCTTCTGTATGTCGCCATAACCCGGTGCCAGTCTGGGCTTGAATTGGACGAAACCCTAAAGCGAAATCTGCAGATGATGCGTCGTACTGTCCAGGCGATCGAGCAAGACCAGAAGACATCCAACAACTCAACGCTCAAGGTGGGCTAGCAATGATTCGCCGTCTGATACCGCTAATTCCCGTTCTGGCCAGTCCGATGATCGCCATTGCGCAGCCGCAGACAACAAGTGGTCCCGAGCACCAGTGGGCAAATGTATGTAACGCCTCAACTCTGGTGACCGATAGAGTAGGGCAGGTGACTCCGGCTGACATTCAAGCCGGCATCGAAACACTGCAGGCATCGGGACTGGTTGAGCGTATTACTCAGCAGACGAACGATGAGGCCTGCCTGACGCTCATTGCTTCCGGAGAAACCGGGTCAACGACCTTCGTTGTGAACAAACCGTTGCCGGCCACTCTTCCGCCAGCCGAGAATCCAGCCATGCCCTTCAAGCCCATGGAGCAGGCTTTGACCGATAAACTCGAAAAGCTGGACCTTGGCTTTTTTGTCCCGGCGCCTGGGGCAAATGCCGATCCGAAATACCGGGCGCTATACGAGGCCCACCCGAAAGAAGCAAAGCGCTCGTCCTGGTATTCCCTCACGCTTCAATCGCGAGCAAGTCAGCGCTCGATGTCAGCGTTTTTCGAAGGATACTGCCTGATCATCAACGAAACATCGCCGCTGGCGGAGTATTCGCGCGTTGGATTCCGCGGGGACCTAAGCGGATCAATGTCGCCCTCCGATCGTCAGTGGATGAAAACCTATGGTGATGCCATGGAGTTCTGGCATGAAGCCGCGCATTGCCAGTTGAACCCAATAGGGCAGGTGGAGAGACCCCAAAGGACCGAGACAATCATGACCAATGCCCGGGACTTCTCAGCGGAATGCGACTCGTCATTCGCCGAGGACGTCTTCAACATGACACTCGGTCTCCAGGCGATATCAGCCTCCAACCTGCAGGCCTACGCCAAAGACCTTCGAATCCTCTACCAGTTGGCTACGGAAGCTTATTCGGACGATCTGGCCAACAGAGTTCTAGCGAAGCGGTTGGGCACTGGTGTTTCCGGGTGCGTCCCGGCCGAGAACCGCGTTGATAACCCGTGGGGTAAGTTCCGGCTCGCCGACTCAGTGAAAAATCCATCAATCATTCACATGACCTGGGTTGGCCCTTTCCTGTCCGGCCAAACGCTTCCGAATCAGGCTCACGCGCTCAGCGACTCATGGGCGGCACTGAAAGAGATATCCTTCGATGAAGTCAGCGTCCCGGGAAAGGAGTCACTGTTGCGGAAAGTGCTGACGGGGCGCGCCAAAGGTGATCATTTGACGCCCACGCCGGCGCCGGATCAAGCGCGAAAGGAACAGTGGAAAGCCTGGATTAAGGGAAAACTTGGTCTTTGATGCCCTAGTCAGGCATCAGAAGGGGGATAGCAGCGTTTAGCCCGCGCTCCGCGGAATCCGAAGTACGCTTGCATCCACGGGCGGCAGCGAATGAGCCGCCCGGATGTGATTTTTAAACGGCTCTACCCAGGCTCTCAATTTCACCCAATCAACAGGGCCAAAGTTGAAGTCCAGATCATCATGTTCGTTGTACCAGGCTAACCACGCATCGCGGTTGTGGCTCGGGCACGCCGGATCCGGGCACGGTGCACCCATCCGGAACCCTTCGAGCCGGGTATTATCTACATGAATGCCGCACTGGGCGCAGTGCCCATCTCTAACCAGCATGATCTTTCTCTAACGTCGATTTATCTTCATCGTCCATTTTCTTGAACTCAACCTCATATCCCATGAGGCGCGCGTACCGGCAAACGGTTAACCAGGTTGCATTCACCCGGCCATTTTCGAGTCTTGAAAGCGCCGACTCGGCGGTATCCAGCTCTTCGGCTGCGAAAGCCTGGCTGAACCTCGCACTTTTGCGCTGCCCGGAAAGTTCATCCCCCAGCTTCTGCAATGTGGCTTGCTCCCAGCTTGTCTCGTATCGTTTCACCAGATTACTCACAATTTCGTGATCGTAGGGTTAACATATATGCTAACCTTAGTTACAGTAATTCGGCGTTTATAGATCCGTCAACCTAAATTATTGCAATTATCGTATAGACACTGTAATTTTGTACAAAATCTGGATGGCCGTCGCTCGAAAACAGCCATTGCATGAGGAAATTTTATGGACCACGCAGTGTATCTGGCCAACAAATTCTGGCGCATGGCTGGCACTCCCAAACCCGTTCAGGCGTTGACAGTGCTGCAGCGCATGAAATTCCGCATCGGTAAGCAGCAGACCGAGCCCGCAGCTATCATCATCAAGGCCTGGGATGCTCGAACCATCGCAACCATGAATCCGCCAGCCGCGGCTATTCAGGTATTCTCGAATCCGGCCCGCATCGATTGCCGCTACACGCCCAAGGCCAGCGAAGAAGATGATCGATACATCGAGGCCTTTCTTGCTGGTTACGCGTTGCTCGCCATGAAAGAAGGCGAAACCAGGGCGATCTTCAGCTCGCTGCCCCTGCCGGGTACCGGGTACGATGAAGTTCACCGGTTTGCTCGTAACTTGCTGGTACCCAGCGATGCACTGGCAATGGACCTGACCTCAGAAGACGCAAGTGCAACCGTTGAGTCGATCGCCGAGACGTTCAAGGTGTCCCTGTGCACACTAAGTGATCGTCTACGAGATATTCGCTCAGCATCCCCCATGCACTGACTCACCAGCACCAACGAAGCCAAAGGCTGAGTAGTGCCAATGCCTGTCGGGCAAGGCCCGACCGGCATACTCCGCCAAGGGGCAAAGCCCCGCCCGATCCAACACTCAGACTCTGCCAGTTCCACCATTCGCTCAACTCCCAAAATGCTTAAAACCTGCTCCCTGTTCCTAAGAAGGGGTTTGGTTCTGTGTGCCCACACCTCACAACGCGGAATGTGTGCGGCAAACAGTACAAAACATGGTTTTTAGGCCGTAGAGGTAGTGTGTCTTTTGCCATAATATAGAATCAAATAGGTAATTCGGAAATATGGTGCTCACTATGTCTGAACAACAACCGCAATTTTGGCCAAAGTTCCGCACTGACCGGTTCAGGTTTGCTCCTGTATTTAAGGGACCGAGTTGGCTTGCGGTACTAAAAGTTCATGACTTGGATGCCGGGCTTGCTCAGAGTGAGCGAGCAGCTCTACTTGAACTCGGGTTTATGCAGGGGTCACAGGGCAGGTTCATTTATCCCCATTACCCGGATGAGAAGCTTGTCGATGCTGTAGCCAAGGCACTCAACGGCTCTGTTGAGGTTATGACGGCTGACCAGGTTGTAGTGCTGCATGACGGTGTGACTTTAAAGCAGCCTTTGCCTGCTGAGATGGTAGAAGCGGTTGCATGGTTCTATTCGAACAAGCCTGTTCTGCTTGGCTCTGAAATCCGCCGCAGTCTGACACAAGATTCCAGTGAAGAAGCTCAAGAACTCTTGAACACGCTGGAACAAGACCGATTTCTTAACCCCGATCGCCTTAGAGGGTGGGTATCTATTGCCCTTGAGGGTGAGATTTCTCCTGTATCTGAACCGATTCTTGGTCTTGCGGCTGCGAAAGCTGCAGGTGTGTATGAAGGCGAGCCGCCCGAAGAGATTCGAGAGTGGATTGAGGCGTTAGCTGAATACCGGGGTGAAGATCCAATTCAGAGTGGTGCTGTTAGTGAAGCAGAAGCTCTACGTTCCAGGCAGCCCGAACCAAAAATCGGTGAACTTGTGCATTGGGGTGACGCTACGGCAAGGGAGTCCGGTCGCGTGGTTTCTATTTCGGAGGATTACCCCGGCAGTGCCTGGATTGCTCCTTCAGCGCCCGGCGCGATTGGGGGGCTATTAATTCCCTCGAAGGTACGGGTTTCGATTGATCAGCTTGAGGGTTATAGCACCTCGGATGCACAAATCAGCGCGCCCGCCAATAAAGCTGAGTCATCCGGTCCTCTCAAAAGGGGCACACTGTCCTTGGATGACGTTGCCAGTGAAAGTATTCGTTCGCTAGAAGATAGAGGTTTGATCAACGATCGGGTGAAGCGTCTCATTAGAGGTGTATATAAGGCCGGTTTGCTTCGTGGCAGAACACCTTTGATGGGTGAGAAGAGTTTGGAAGTTAAGGACATGGTGTCACATTGGCACTTTGTGCGTAGCGACCTCGATGCTGAACTTGGCGGGGAAACGCCGCAGGTACTAGATGCCGCAGCGTATGTGCGCGATCAGATGATCGAAGAATTCAATAATGCTCAGCCAGAATTGCCAGGCGGTGCTTCTGAGATTTTTGCGGTTATTCCGGTTGAGACGACAAAGATTGTCGCATCCGAAGAGCTGGAGACAGACCTGATTCAGTCGAAACTGGACAGGGAAACAGTGTACGGGATTGGCTTGCACCCCCGGTTTGCTGTGTCGCTGGATCGCGACGCTTTGGCTGATCGGATTGAATCCTTGAACGATACGCGCATGCTTCGTGCGTTACAGGATTCCCTTAAATCTCTGTACCAGGCACCTCTGAGTTTCAGTAACTTGATTCCCCAAGGCACTTTGCCGACACGTTTGATTCAGGAATATGTCTGGAACAGCTACGACCCAGAAGAAACGACCAACGCCGATTTGGAAGAGATGGTTCGCGAGCATAGTGATGGACGCCTGTTCTTCACGGCTAAGAGCGCCGGCGAGCATTTGGTGTCGAACCTGAAGGAAATGGATAACTCAAAAATCGCAAAGCGTAATGAGCATGTTATCCAGTCGGTAGCCCAGCTCAGCGGTGAGTCCCACCGGACCATCGAATCGTTGCCGCACCCTTTATTCCTGCTTGTCGATGAGATTAAGAAAGCCGGTGTTCTTTCTAGGGCATCAAAGGCGCAGGTATTGGCTGCACTAAATATCGATATGAGCAAGTCGCTTGGCCTTATGGGTGACCTTGGCGCTCTGGCTGGCCTGTCTCTGCAGGTGGTGAACAACGATGCGATTCGCGAAGAAACCGGTAACGGTCGACCACAAGTACCGAGAAGTGAATTGGCAGCCGGGATTCTCAGGAACAATGCTCAAGGGGCTCGTCCGTTTAGTCTTGCCATTACGGCGACTGATGAAAAGTTGACCGAATTGCCGACCATGACCGGATCAGAGCACAGGACACCGCTACTGCGTCCAGATGACGTTGATCCACACAACGTGCGGGCCATGAGTATCGGAAACTTGGTGAACCTGAACTTTATATCTCCGCTCCTGTTTGGTGATGGTTTGGGCGAGTCGATGGTTTTGACGGATGAGGCGCTGGCGGACATAGAGCCAAATTACTTCGAATTGCCGAACTTCAAAGAAATGTATCTCAGGCGCTCAATGCGTCATGCGCTGGACAACTCAGTTCTTTCCCGGGTAACCGATATGCCCGCCCTGGATGCCAATATCCCAACTGAGGTTTCAGAAATCTCTAATCGCCTTGGCACGGCTGAGAAAGGCCTTCAGTCTGTTCTTGGTAGCTGGCGGTCAGACGATCAGGCTCGTGAGCGACTTCTTGATGGGATTCAGCACTGGCTTGGTAATCACAAGCATTTTAAAACGGTTCCATTCCTCCCTCGAGTTGCCGAAGACGTGCTTGATAAGCTAGAAGTGTCGCCGGACTGCGAGCTGGTTGTCTTGTTGTCTAAAAGATCGGCAAGTCGAGTTCGCTGGCAAGCCGCACCAGTTACAACACATGCCCTCGAAAACTCGCAATATAGTAGGGAAGAGGCGGCTGAGATGACCGCTTTGAAGTTTAAGAATAGCCGCTCACAGTATGCAAATTTCAATACTGAAGTGTTTGACCCAATGAGCATCCTCAAGCCGGAAGCGCGGAAGTACCTCAGTGATCAGAAACTGAAAGCTGAGAAAGAATCTCAGCAAAAGGATTCTCCGAAGGCCAAGAAAGAAACGGTTAAGCGAGGGGAGCGGCAGAATCGAGGATTGGTTGCCGGTCTTTCGATGAAGGATCTCCGTGGAAAGACAGATACTGTTCTCAACCACTTGTCCGCCAGTAACGAGATTGACCAGGCGAAGCTGTGTAAGAAGACCAAGCTCTGGGAAGCTCCGGACTGGACTGCTTTGCGGTCAGGCGAGTCTGAGGGTGGCGCTATGGAGCCTGTCGTTGCAGATTTCTTTTCACAGATTCGCAAGGGACTTCCTGCAGGTTCACCGGTCAACGTAAAGAAGATTAACCTGCTTTATGCGAAAACGATCCTCAAAGTTCGTGATGCATTCAATGAAACGCGGACAGTCGATCAGCTTAAAGACATCATTGAGAATTCGCTTGGGCAAGCGTTCAAAGACCTTGAAGATGAAGCGTCTGAACTCGGCGTTTCTGCGGATCTCATTCTTGGAAGGCATCGCGGGTATATTCGGCCTTCTGATTACCTCAATTATATGATGAGAAAAAGTGAACGACGGACTCAAAATAACGAGCAATGGCCAAACGAGCTTATCCAGACCAAAGCGGCTTTCCGCACTGGCAAGGATGATACCGGGGCAATGCCCACGTTAACGCGCCTCAATCGAAAGGGAGCGCCGGATTATCGAAATGGCCAGGATGCTGACGAGGAAACCTTGATTAGCACCTTCGGGTTTTCCGGTGTTGAGTATGGTGAATCAATGCCGCAAGCAGAGCGGACAACCTACTTGACTCACGCGTTTGATGGCTTCCGCGACTTGGCGACTGCCCTTGAAGTGAATCCGAAGTCGCTGAGTCTGGGCGGAACCCTCGGCTTGGCCTTTGGTAGTCGGGGTCGTGGTGGTCGTCGGGCTGCCCTTGCTCATTTCGAACCTGCAAATAACGTCATCAACCTGACCCGGATGAAAGGTGCGGGCAGCATGGCACACGAAGTTGGTCACGCACTCGCAAACTATTTTTCCCGGATGGTCAGCGGTCAGTCGCGCGGCCCGGGTGACCTTGCTGAGTCGGTTTCGGCAGGTGGGCAATTCAAAGCCCTCGAAAAAGAGACGCTTGGCGGGTTGCGAAAAGAAATCTACGACGCTTTCTCTGTGATTATGGCTAATACCCGGTACAAGTTTGCCGATGAAAAAACGGCTTTTGATCTATCGAATATGGGTAAGGAATGGACGCCCGGCAGTGATATGAGACAGGGTGCGCAATTCGCAGACAATGGCAAAAAGAAGCCTTATTGGGCGACCCCTGCAGAGATGTTTGCACGTAGCTTTGAAACCTGGGTTCATGAAAAGCTGAAATCAATAGATTCCAGCTTTCAGAATGATTTCCTGGTTCGCCCAGACAAGTTGACTGCTTGGGGTAAAACCATCAAAGAACAACGCGATGAAGGTGTGCAGAGCACCAGGGCGCAGCTCTATCCGTCCGGTGATCAACTTGCTGTGCTATCCAAGGCATTTCAATCACTCGTTCAGAATATGAAGGAAGGCGTTAAACGGGTTGATCACGAGCATCTTGGCGAAATCGATATGCCGTACCTCTACAGTCGCGATACTGGGTCAATCCAGAAGCTACAAAAAGAAGATATGGGGCCAATGGCTCAATGCGTCATTGCTGAAATTTCGAGGATGTGTGGCTCAGAGGTTGAGGTTCAGTTTAAGAAAGAGCTCAAGGACGACCATAACAATGATGTGGCTGGTCGTTTTGCTTCTATCGAGGGGGAGCACTATCACCCCGGGAAAGGCATCCGTGGCATTGTTGAGATTGCCTACGGCGCTCCAATGAGCGTTGCCTGGCATGAGGCGTTTCATTACGCGCAAGGGTTTTTGTTGTCCGAGGAAGAGCAACAGTCCCTGGACATTTCATTCGAACCAGGCAGTGAGTTGCATGGCCGCCTTACCGACTCTTTAGCCAGAGAAGGCAAGGCTGACCTGATTGATTTTTGTGATGACCCGAAAGAAGCACAGGCTTATGCCTACCAGCAATGGGTCACTGGTTCCCTTGACTTGAAAGTGGAAGAGCGACCTAAAACGCTATTCGGTGAAATTAAGAGTTTCTTCGGGAAAGTGTTTGGTGTCAGCAAATCATCGGGATTCACTTCTCCGGAACACCTGTTCCAGTCATTTTATGACGGTCGGCTGGCGGCAAGGAGCAATCTGCAGCAAACGCTGTCTGATTTCTCACAAGAGCGGTACCAGACACTTGAGCTTGAGGCTAACGATCCGCAAGACGCCAGGGATCTCGAAGCAGAAGCCTACTCGGTAGCGATGCACCCGTCTTAAAAGTGTGGCACGCCGGACAACCGTGGTTTACCAAGTTTGTCCGGCCGTTACGCTGTTAGCATTAGAAAAAATGCTACGTTCAGGGCTTACATATGCACATGGACACACCAAAAAACGCTGATGTACCGATCGTTAATAAAGGTCGGATTGCGTGGTGCGTGTTATTCCCGACGCTTCACGATATTGAGCGGAACATTGACCCGGGCACGATGAGCCAGCTTCGAAAGGTGATTGTGGATCGAGTCGTTGCCTCAGAGGAAAATCTGGAATGTTCGTGGGTGGGCGATGCTCTCTCAGTTCTTCCAAAGACACGGATCAATGATTGGGCCGCTGCCCATCAGGTTACAGCTAGCCTACTTGAGCGGTTTCGTTTTCTGTTTGAGGCCAACTCAGAACAAAATCACCTGACGTATCTTGAGCAGGATATATTTCTGACTCCAGCGATTGGGCTGGCGGAAATAGAAGGTGGCGACCAAAAAGTTGCTTTTGATAGGGCTCGAATTGCGGCAACTTCAATCGCCGGAGACAACGGCCGTCACGTAACCTTTTACCAGGATCTCGCTTCAGAAGTTCCTGCATGGTACTCCGAGTTTAGTATTCGTCAGGCATTTATAAGGGCTTTGCGTGAGAAGGAGTTCCAACTTGCCTATCAACCGAAGGTTGAGCTGGAAACAGGGCTTTTGTTTGGCCTTGAGGCCCTGATCCGGGCACCGATCAACAAAGCAAGCCCCTTGCATGGAGCGCGGCCCGAGGCTCTGGTAAATCTTGCGATCCAGACTGACACGCTTACAGAGTTCACGGTATTTGTTGCCGAGTCGGCTTTGTGGCAGCTATCTCAGTGGCGTCATATTCTCCCTTCAATTCCTTTTACGATGTCCATTAACGTGCTTCCTCGCACAATTCTTGAAGGTTGGGACGCGCTGCTGGCGGCGATACCTGCAAACGGCACTCAAGGCCTGGTTATTGAACTGACAGAATCCTTCGACGACGTTTCATCGAACATGGAAGCGTTGCGTCAAAGATTGAAGGTGCTCCAGGATCGGGGCGTCGAGATATCGATCGATGACTTTGGGAAAGGAATGTCGAACATCGACAGGTTAACGGCGATTCCTTGCGATGAGATCAAGTTGGATCGTCTATTGATCAGCGAGGCCACTCGCAATGAAGCCAACGGCAACCTAGTGAAGAGCATGATTAACCTGGCCAACCATTACGGTATCCGGGTGATCGCTGAAGGGATTGAAAGCAATGATCAATGGCATTTCTTGTCCCAAACAACCTGCAAGGCCGGTCAGGGATTCTATATCTCACGCCCTTTATCAGCCGAACAGACTTACCTCATGCTCAAGCGCTTAGCTGACGATTGCCTTTCTTCGACGTTTTAATACGAGTTCAGAGGGCAGGTGGTATGGCAAACCGGACTTTTGCTATATGCCATCTGCCTTTTCTTTTTTAGAATGAAGTCATATATACGAACACACTGAGGTGGCTCCATGGCCGAAGACAATAGTTTTGCATCCAATATGTTTGCTAAAGCCAATCAGGCAAATGAGCAAGAGATCGATGAAATCGAAGAGCATCTTTACGAGCAGTCGGTTGCAGAAGAGGATGCCGTGTCAGAAAGCGCGTCCGCGCCAGATGAATCTGTGGACGATTCAGAGTCTCAGGCGCCGAAGAACAGTGATGACAGGCCAATCCTGTTTGGCCCAGATTCGGACCTTTTGACCTGGGATGAGGAAAGCCAGGCGTTTGTTCCCGTCGATGATGAAGCTTTGGCGGCACTTCAGAAAAAAGGCAACAACCTTCAAGTATTTCAGGCAAGCCATGGAACTGCTCAACCGGAGCGATTTTATTTCGACGGCGGAGAGCTGAAGAAGGCCTCCGTTAAACCGGCCCAAGAATCTGCCGATCCCAATGCTCGAGTAATTGGGAGCGGAACGGGTGTTGAGCTGGGGGATTTTCTTGCCAATACGATGATAGGTTTAGGGCGAGGCACGACAAAAGTTGCCGGCGCTAGTTTGGCTGGCGCAAAAGAACACGGCGGAAGGCTGATTAATGCGTGCTCCGAAACGATCAATAAATGGAAGGCAGACAGACAACAGTTGACTGACAGCATTAAGAACAATGCGTCAGAGCAAGTTCAACAGCGTCAGGAAGCTGCAAATGCAAAAGGTCTTGATGACCTAAACGATGCTGGCGAAGTCGCTCACTCTACTCGTGGACTCAACGCTGACGCTCTGCAGTCAGCCACGGAGTCCATGCGCGAAGATACCAAGAAGTTCAAGGTAGATTTCGACCAACGCAAAGAGCAGTTCAAGTCGACCGTTAACACTAATCTGGAAACGATCTTTCAAGCGATGGGCTATGGTGACCCGCAAAAGGCCAAGGCTGGTTCTCTTGATGAATTCTCTGAGCAGCTAAAAGGTCTGCCTGAGCGAAAGCAAGAGAAAGTGAATAGTGCTATCGAAGCCATCAAATCTGAAAGCTCGAATTTCAAATCTTACGTCGAAGAAAAAGCTGACTCACCGGAAGCAGCAAAGGCGGACATCGAGGACCAAGAAGGGTTTGCGAAATCGCTGTCTGACCTGAAGGACGACCCCAGCAAAGAGGTAGATAAGAAATACCGCGATATGATGGACAAGATTGGTATGGGTGGTGAGAGTCTGAAAGATAGCCTCGGCAACCTGTTCAAATCCTTTGCAAACCTCGTTGGGCGTGTCGCTGAAAGAGCCGGCTTGATGAAGGCGAACGCAGCTCATGCGGTAAGCATGAATCAGGGCAACGCACCGCAGCAAGGCGATAGGCTTGGGTAATGAGCGACACCGAACGATATGAGGATCTGTCCGAAACTGAGCAACTGAGCCTTCGTCAAAGCCCTGAGTGGCAGGGGCCCTTCCGTGAGAGTGCAGCCAAAGCTGAAGCGGCATTGCTGGTTCATCGGTTAAGCGGTGCTCTTAACAGGGTATCGAACAAAGAAGATGACCCTGAGTTCCCGCCATTCACTGGGATGGCAGCATCTGTTCTATGCGCGCCTCCGGCAGTGGATAGTCAATCGCACAGTACCAATGGTGACCTTGCTGCGACTGAAAGCATTGGAACCCAAGGTCTACGTGGCCTGAACGTCGCTGCGAGATCTTCAATCGTATCCGCGTCAGATAACGACGCATTAACGGAGTGGCAAAAGTCTCGCCACCGCATTCTTCAACGACCGGCACCCTGGACAGCGATAACCGCGCCTGGCATTGGCTTGCTCAAGGACATTGATCATCCTTTTGCACCGGAAGGCAGTGGTGAGCGGCTCTTACCTCATAGCACGGCTTTCTCTCAAACCTTATTTCTTGCGATCCATCATCGGATGGGGGCAATGCAGAACTTTGTCGAAAAGGAGCACCCCGAGTGGTTGGATGAAAACGGCGAAATATCACCATTTTCAGTGCTTCGATACGACGGCGAGTTGAGCGCTTATGAAACCCTTGAAAGAGAGCGAGTCATTACCGAGCTTGCGTTTATCAGAGATCTAAAGGAGCAGGGCATTCTCTATTTGGAGCATGTAAAGCCTGGGGACAATTTCTTTGATTTTCAGGGAGTCGGTGAAAAATACGCGTTCGTTCCAAAAAATGGTTATGAGTGGTCCCGGGCAACAGAGAATCAGGCGTTGCGATGGCAGCGGGTTCAGGGGCAGTCGCCAAACCTGACCTTCAGCGCAGGCAAATATGATTCAAAGAACTCAACGTCAAAAGCACAAGTGCTTTGCCTGATGTCTGCCTACGCTGGCTTTCCAATGGAAGAGGGCGTTTATCAAGATCGATCCAACGGGAAAAAGGAACATCGCACAGCTTTATTCTTGAATACCCGATGGGCGTCTCAAGAGCGCCTGATGCTCATAGAGCAGATGATATCCCATTACCAGGCAACCGGCTTAACAGCCGATACTCAGGCTTACAGAGGTGCGCTGATGGCCCAGGGCCTCAGTGAAGATGATTCCTACGCCAAGGCTGCCTTGCATTTTGAGAGTCCAGTTATCGAAGGCATTGAACAGACTATGGCGGTGCTTGAAATGCTGGCGGAGCACCATACGAAGCAGCCAAGTATAGATATCGGGGATGCTTACATTAGTCTTCTGGATACCTCGGCTACCGATCCCAGAACACCGGTATTGTCGTCATTGGGCCTGCAGCGTTTTGGCTTGAGCGTTGATCCGTCTAAAATCAATGAACAAATTGTCACCGATATGGGGTCCACACTTGCCGCAAACAAGCGCTGGACACTGAACAGAGGCTATCAACCGAGAACGTTTGAGGTGATTAGCCGGGTTGTCGCGGAGCAGGGATACCTGGGACTGAATGTTCACAGTGACGCACTTTTTCAGAAAGGCGCAACCGCGTACTCGAAGGAAAAAGAAACGGAATACATGCTGAAGCATTTGCAAAATGGTTCCGGCGCTACTCAAGAAAGTGAAGCACGACTGGCACAGTCGCTTGAGGAAGCAAATGCGCGTATTGAGAGTTTTCGGACATCGCTCATTGAAATGAGAGAACGACTGAACAGATCAGTCTCCCGCAATGAAGACCTGGAGCATGCGCTAGCGGTCTCCGAAGATCTGTACGTCGCAACGAATATCAGCGCCCTTGAGATGATGGCTGAACAGGAGAACATAAAGTTGCCGCCAATCTCCGAGCAGAGCAAAGCAGCACTGTGGATGGAGAAGAAGGGATTTGATGTGCCTGACCATCACCGTTTCATCAATGGTAAGTCCGTAGAAAGTTCATCACAAACCCCCATCACGCTCAAACAGGCCTTTGAGTTGACCGATCAGGTTGAAAACACGAATCGTCAGGCAATGATTGATTATTTCGGGGATTTTGATCATCGAGATAGCGCCCAATCTTCCAGCCCCTCTTTTATCTGATCGCCCACAAAAAAGGGGAAGGCAGTTGCCTTCCCCTTATCCTTTCCAAACGAACCTCAGCCACCGCTTTTAACGGTATTCAGGTAACCGCCTTGCGGGATGCCAGCCTCTACGACCAGTTGCCCTTCTGTTCCTTCGAAGACAATCAGAGGCGTTTCAGCACGAGCCATGACCAGCGCACCCGTGTTGGTGACAACCTGTTCAAGATAGCCTGAGTTAACATTGCTATCAGTGAATCGGCTTCCGAGCTCATTGATGAATCCAGGTTTGGTCATCATTCCAGTAAGAGTATCGGATGCCGCTATCTGACCCAGAGAGTCGAGGGTTTCCAGAAGTTCAGCCCCCGCGGTAATGCTGCTACGGCGATCCGGGAAAATCGTGACTGGAATCCAGTTAACGGTTACTCGCCCTGCATTTACATCGTTTTTCACGTAATCGTAGTAGCGATGGCAAACGGGGCAGTTAGGATCGAACAAAACGTAAAGTTGCCTCGGCCCTTCCCCTTGCTTAATAGCAGGGAGGCTTTTGATCAAATTGAGATAGGCGGTCTGCTGGCTCTGCTCACCTTGGACGGTCTTAACGCTAACCAAGTCTTCGTTGTTGTTCAGTGTGGTGGATAGCGCATTCCTGAAAGCAGCCTTACCAAACAGATCCGCCACTTGCAGGTAATTTCCGTCAGCCTCGGCCGGAGATTGCTTGTCGTTGCTTGACTGGGTTGTGCCTTCAGCTCCCTGAGAAACCGGACCCGCCACTTCTGGTGTCGCAGGCTGTGCCGTTACCGGCTGCTCAGAGGGGGAGCGGGAAACAGAAGGGCTTGGAACCGGAGTCTGGCTTACGCTTGACGGAGCAGGCGCCGGCACCGGTACAGGGTTATTTTGTGCTGCGGGTGCAGGTACTGAACTGGCTTGCTGGCGAGTCTGCGTCTGAGGCTGCTCTACCGATGGTTGTCCAGAGCTTGAAGGGTCACTGGGGCGTAAGACGTCAGGAGCCTGCCCTGACATTGACATAACTTGCTCTCGGTTTTTGCGTGGCGTGCGGGGATCGACGGATGGTTGGCCGGTTGGCAACTCTAACTGGCCACCAGGAACCCCGCTTCCTTTTGGAATGTCGGGAAGAATAAAGCCTGAGATAACCGTCTCATTGTCTTTCAGCACATAAACGCTCTGCATATTCAGAACGCCAGGTACCTGAATATAAACCTCTGTTGTTTCGCCCGGTCCCGGCTTCTGACCAATAATTGCAACCTGTGGCAGTTTGTCCATCACGGCTTGTACCGGGGTTGGGTTCATAATTTCATGGATTTTGGAAAGCTCAGTGTCGAACCCCGTGTACTTCATATACAAAACGACGACTGACGCAGCCAGCATTGTTCCAATGGCTATGCCGGCGATCGTGGTGACAGTTTGGGATCTTTCAGTAGCCACAGATTGAACTCCGTAGTGGAAAATTGAATTATCGAATAAGGGCTACTTTACCATAAATCTTAATCGCGAAATTGGCCGAACTCAGTTTTTAAGAAATGGGGTTTAGACGGTTCAGAGTGAATTCCTGCCGGTAGAATGGACCAATCAAATATTTGGGAAGGCCAGATTTACCGTGAGGTACAGCAGTCAATGAGCAACCAAGACACGCGAAATGCCCAACCGCAACAAGCCAAGAGACCACCTGGCGCACAAGGGCAGCGGAAAAGACCCGCAGGAGCTGCGGCGCCTTCGGCAAAAGGGCGGCCGCAAAACCCTGCAGGCGCGAAACCGACTGCTTCAGGAAAGCCAGTGCAGAAGAGTCAGTCCAGCGACGTACCTATCCTTCACGGTGCCGAAGCATTAGCGGCGCTGGTTGTTTCGGAGAAGAAGCATGCCCGGTTTCAAACATGGGTGATTGTTTTGCTTTTGCTGGTGTGCCTGTTCTCATTGAGCTGGAATGCTGTCCAAAATTGGACGCGGCCAGAGCCGAAACTTCTTGCGACCACATCTGACGGGCGCATTCAGCCTCTACCTCTACTGGATGCGCCCATTGATTCGCGCCAGACGCTTGTGAATTGGGCTAAAAGAAACATCCCACCCCTTTACGAGTTCAACTATGCCAATTACCGGGGTGCACTGAATAAGAATCTGGCCATCATGCGTCCGAACACACTCCAAAGCTTTCAGGAAATGCTGAATCAGAGCGGTATCTTACCGAAGGTTCTGAATGAGTTTCTGATTCTCCGAGCCAACACGGCAAACGAGCCGTTGGTACTTGGCACTGACGTTTATGATGGCGTCCGGATCTGGATCATCGAAACGCCTTTGAATCTCATTTATGAAAGTGGTGATGTCAAAGACGGTCAAAGGGAGCGAATTGTTCAAAAAATCGTTTTCCGTTCATGGGTGGCACGCGCAAACCCTATGGAATATGACGGAGGGCTAATGCTCGCGAAATTCTCTGTTCAGCCACGAAATGAGGGCCGATAAATGCGCGTCTTTAAAACGGTAGTTGCGCTTTCCTTCGCGGCCTTTTGCGCGTCAGCTCTAGCTCAAGAGGGCAGCGCCGAGGGAGCCAAAGGGAATACGGGCTCTGTCTCAGAACTGCCTGATGACCTGAAAATCCTGTTTCCTCTAACACCTGAAGAGCGGCTTAATACCCGCAAAAGACAACTCGAAGATCAGAACGCAACCTATATGCCGTTGCGGGAAGTTGAGCCGTTACGGGATATGCGCCGGATCTCTGGCAATGGTGAGTTTTTCCCAACCGTTTATGTGACCCCCGATTACCCAAGCACGATTGTCTTTACTGACATCACAGGTAAACCCTGGCCAATTCGTTACATCGGGCAGACAAACAGCCTGGCGACCATAGAGCAGCCAACAGGCACTGAAAACTCTCTTGTTTTACAAGCAAAGAATGGCGCCGGCAGGAAAAGCATTGCGGTATTCCTGGAAGGGCTAACGCTACCAGTCACGATTACTATTGATGGCGAAAATACCCGCTACCATGCCTTGAAGCATGTTCAAATTACCGAGCGAGGGCCGAATTCTGACGACACCAGTATGGCCCAAAAATCATCGCGTCAGTCGCGCTCTCAGGCTGAAGAGACAGAGACCTCTACAGGTCGTTCGATGGACAGTGTTCTTAATCAACTGGCTTATGACGTGACGCCAGAAGGTTTCAAGAAGCTCAAGACCAGTGACCGGGCTGTGGATGCATGGATAGACATTGAGGATCCTCAATCTCTTTATGTGAAGACACGCTATACCCTGGTATCACCACTTCCGAGAAACGGGGGTAAAAGTGTCACGCCCCTGCATGACGGACTTCAAATATCTGTTTTACCGAGACTCAACCCGGTTATGGCTCTCAATGAATCTGGCGAGCGCATTTACATCAACTTCAAGGAGGCCCCATGAGCGATTCAGACCAGCAGGATATGTCGATGGGGCAATTCCTCTTCTCGAAGGAAGGAAGGGGAACTTTGATCATGGTCGTGTCTGTGATCCTCGTAACGTTGTTCGCTGGTTATTACGTCTGGGGTTCGATTTTTTCAAGCAGTGATAACCAGCAGACGACAGCCGAGGATATTGCCGGGGGAGGCTCAAGCACGGTAACCACTCGCAGTCAGCAAAACATTCAGGCTGACCTGACCTCTGAGAACATGACGGACGAAGCTCGCTCGGTCGCTGAACAGTTCAATGAACAAACAGCGACAGACGATAGATTGCACCCGGTACCAACAGCCGATGACGTTCAACGTGTTGCTGTACCAGGCATACCCAAAGAGGGCGAGGCAGACGCTCAATCGGAGCTTGAAAGAGAAACCACATTAAGGCCACTTACGCGAGCCCCGGGCACTCCGGGAGACCGTAACAACCGTTCTTCACAAAACCAGCAAGGAACGGCGGACACCCGCGCCCAAAGAGCCGAGCGTGATCGCATGGCCGAGGAATACATGAGGGCAAGGAGAGAGGCAGCGTCTGGTCTTATACGCACGTATGAGCAGGTGCCAGCGTCCGCCAGCATCAGTTTCTCTAGCGGAAGTGACGGTAACGGTGAAGGTGACAATCTGGCCCGCGTAGCCAGAGACAGCGAAGGAAACACCCGTTTTGAGAAGGCCAACAGTAATGGGTCGCAAAACGAAAGCCAGTGCGAATACCCGCTGGTTAAAGGTGGTGACATTCGTTACGCGGTGAATTCGATTGCCTTGAATACCGATTTCCAGGGAGGGCCCGTAAAGGTGGAATTCCTTGATGGAAAACTGAAAGGTTGGATTGGCATAGGCTCGTATGAGTTGAACGAGTTCGGGGCAAAGATGATGGTCATGATCGAGCAGTTGATTGATCCGACTGGCGGCAAACACGAGGTCACCGGCTACGTGCTTGATCCTGAAACAACGCTTTGGGCCACAGCCTCGGATGTCGATTATCACATCATTTATCGATATGGCGGCTACGGTCTTGGCACTATTCTCGCCGGATTCAGTGAGCTTGCAGATGCCCGTGAAACTAGATCAACGCGTGTCGGTGTCAACGGCGACACTCAAACAGAATTCCGGGAGCCAGACGGTAAGCAGATTACCTGGCGTTTGCTGGGATCGTTTTCTCAGCTTTGGGAAGAAGCTTTCAGAGATAACATAAATCGACCGATTACAGTGACGCTCGACCCCAATGCAGAGCTTGGTGTCTTGTTCAGAGATTCGGTGTGCATTTCCAAGCAAGATCCGGTTTATCGGTTTGTTGAGATGAAACAGATTCGGCGGGAAGGTTTTTCAGATCCAGTCCAGCAGTAAAAGTTTACGGGTAAATAGGGTATGCGGCGTTCGGCAAGTATCGCATCCAATATACTAAGCGAAAGCATAACAGCGTGATCAATTTCGAAATCGGTGGAAAGTAATATGGCGAACAACCATGACGACGATCTGACCCAGCATGACGGTGACGAAACGTTTGAATTTGAAGATTCAAATGATGAATTTTCCGTTCCTGATACGCCTTACGGTGACGACGATAATGCGTTTGGCAGCGATGAAGATCTTCTCGGTGCCGATGATATCGATGGCGGGAGTGTTATCGACGGCGACGATGAATTCAGCATTGGGGATGATCACAGTCAAGACGATCACGCCGAATTCGCCGAAATGGGTTATGAAAACGAATCTACCGATTACACCGAAGAGCCCATGGACGAATATGACGATCAGCCAGCGCCGGCCGGGTTAGGTTGGATGGCTTACGCGGGTATTGCGCTCGCAGTCGTCTTGACTGCAGGTGGAATGATTATGTTTATGTTCCCCGGCGATAGCGGCCAAAGCAGCGCTCAGCGACAGCCTATGGACCCGGCGCGTTTACAGCAAATTGCACAGCAGAATAGCGGTCAGTCCGGTAATCAGGGGCAGCAGAGCCAGGCGCAACAACCTCAAAACAGCCAACCTCAAGCCCCAGTGCAGCCGAGTGCTCAAGGTGAGCCAGTAGAGGTTCAGGCCTTCCCTAGTGGTAGTCAGGGGGACGTGAGCAACAACATGGGCAACGGAAACGGCGGCAGCTCTAATGGAGGCAGTGTTCCACCGAGCAACCAGCCATCCAGCCCGATCCCTGATCCAAACGACGATCGTTCGGAATACCGGGACCAGGGTTATGAGCAGGTCGACCAACAGCGTCAAATGGCAATGCTGGACGATCAGATTGAAGAAGTCGGTTCTCAATATTTTGTCCGGAAGGATGAGTTTTCTGTGCTGAGTCCGACGGTCAGAAAGAATCGTGACAATCTGGACAGTCTGGGGCGCGCTTTCTCAAGCTCAAAGAAAGAAATTTCAGACCTTGAGCGCCGTGTAGCGCAGCTCGAAAAAGCATCTGGTGGAGCAGTAGAGGCTCCAAAGAAAGAGCTCAAGCCTGATCCGAAGGTAAAAGATGCGCAGGTGGTACTCAAAGCATACGGCTACGCGCCCGGTCCGATTGACGGTTTGCTTGGAGATCGAACCAAGGCTGCGATTAGCCGATTCCAGAAGGCGCACGATATCGATGTCACAGGTAACCTGGATCAAGCAACCCGAAAGATGCTTGATGGCGATGTGAAAGAAAATCCCCATCCGGTTAGGCGGATAGCAAAGTCGAAAGCAAGCCCAAAAGGTGGCTCTCACGCGCGCGCTTCTGAGAAAGCAAGCGGAAGCTGGTATATACGGGGCGTCACCAAAACTCGGGCGATTGTTTATAAACGCGATGGCACTTCATACGCGGTAGAACATGGAACTGAGATTCCCGGCATGGGGCAGGTAATCGCGTTCTATCCGCAAGAGCGCCAGGTAGAAACCTCTAAAGGCATGATCGGAGAGTTGTAAAAATGGACCCGATCATGGACGCCATTCAACAGGGCACCGGTAACGTCATCGGTTACTTTATCAACTTTGGTGAAGAGCTGGGCGTTATCGAACAGGTGCTGCTGTATATGATCGCTCCGGCCCTGGGCGTCTCTATTGCAATCTGGGGTGTCTTCGACCTTATCAAGATGAAGAATCCCCGGATTCAGAACCGCCCAACCAGCGGTGGAATTGCAGCGAAACTGATCATCGCGCCACTGCTGTTTCAGATTGGCTTAACCATGGGCAACTTCTCAGAGTCCATGTTCGGCAACAACATCATCGAAAATAACGAGAACATGGCGGCGTCATATGTTCAGAGCGCTCAGGGCGCCGGAGATCCGGTTGAACAGGCGCTTTTGATCGGTGTCGCATTTCTTGTTGTTCTCGGATGGATAGGCGGTATCCGCGCGATGGTTGCCTTCGCCCGGGTGGGCTCACCCAACGAGAACGGCTTTGAATTGATGAAGAGCGGGGCAGTCCGCCTTGCTGTATCAACAATCCTGTGTGCAACGCAGTTCGTTGTCGACGATATTGCCCAAAGCTTCACAGGCACAAGCGGGGCCTTCACAAGCACGCTTGGCTTATAACCCGCTCAAAATGAGCAAATCTAAGTAAAAACCAGGAGTAAATTAAATGTCAGATCGGCTCACAAAGCGTTTCATGCAATTCTACGTGGCAGCTATTTTGTTGCTGGCACCTATGTTTGCCAACGCCAAGATCAGTGATTGGTTTACCAACCTCGGTACTGAGGCTGTCGCCATCATTGGTGTTGTTACCATTATTGTTGCTTGTATTGGTGTTGCTCTGGCTGCGATCGGCCTTATCAGCCTGATTACAGCCAAACGCAACAAGCAGCCAACTGAGCACCAGCCCTGGTACATCGGCGGCGGCGTTCTGTGTATTTTGCTTGTACCAATGCTCATTGCCCTGGGTGACTCGATCACTGATGGAAATACACAGAATTCAGTTGATGGATTCATGAATTCGCAGAACGCTTTCGAGCAGCAGTAAGGCCTAGCGGATGGAACTTTCTCCACGCTTATTTTCAAATCGAGCCGATTTGGGTATACAGCCTGAAATGCTGAAAGAAAACAGGTACCGCAATTTTGCGGTACCTGTTTTCAAGGCTCGCTCTATGCAGTGTGAACTGACAGGGCTAAAGCTGGCAGGCGATCCAGAGTCAATGGAACATGGCGCTCTAAGATTGGAGTGGCGTGACCCCAAGGCCGAAAAGAAAACCTTAAACTCCAAAAGCGTCAGAGTTCTCGATGGCCAGGTGTATTGGGCAAGGCATATTGACCAAGCACTTGAGCAAGATGCCGGCACACTCATATTTGCGCCGTGGCTGGATCAGAAATGGATTCTTGCGTTGTTTCGTATGGCAATGATTGTGAAATCAGACCCGTCCGCCAAAGAAATCGAATCCGCAGACGCGATCCTGGGTATATTCCATAATCTGCGCCAATCAGAGCTGATGGTGACAGCCCTCGGGCTTGATGGCGAAGTGGATGGATGGGACGCGAAGCAATGGCTTGAAGGGATTAAAGACCTCCCTATAAAGCAGCGCAAAGCTTACATCATGCGCTTCGGGAAGCACGTTCGATATCTACCCTCCGTCACCGCCTGCAAGCCCCTCACGAAGATCTGGCGACAAACCTGGGGCCTACCCGAATCGGGCAAAACCGATCACTGGCAAGCGGAAACCGTAAAATGGTATCAGAAGGTAATAGCAACCGTTTAACCCTCGTCATTCCAAACAGTGAACCTCCCCTTAAAATACCTCTGGCCCTGCCAACCGGCAGACGGATAACCAGTGAAGGTGAGGCTGGACGATTTTTCTCAACCAATCTTTCAGCAATGGCTAAAGAGCTGGGCAATGATCTGGACCTCCTGCAGCAATCGCTAAGCCAAGCCGTAAACATGGCAACCATTCTGTTTCCGGGGCTCAACCTCGCAGATGAGCGATCCACTCTTTTATCCGCGCTGGCTGAACATCTGGTATTAGACCCGAGCGCCCCTGTGGTTCCTGGTCGCCCCGGCCAATATCAGAAATTGTCTGAACAAGGGCCAAACCGGGACGAACACGTGCTGACCATTCAGGCAATCCGGCAGATAAAGTACCCTGAGTGGCTGTCATTGCCGTTTCCTTCCGGTGATATGCCTGAGATACCCAGCGATCTGTTTACCGCTGAACAGCCTCTCAGGCTCCAGGAAGCGCTAGGGTGGGAGATACCCATTCTTGCCTCCCTCAAAAAAGACTCTCTGGCAGGCACGACTTTTAAGAAAGACTGGTACACAGATCTTGAGCTTGAGCATTTTCGGAATCAGAAAAGCCCGCCACACATAGACACGGCATACACCCTCAACGACCTGAAATCCCGGAACCCGCTACCGCGCATAGACTCCCCAATAGCCTTGCTGTCCAACGCCTGGGGCATTCTCTTGGAAAACCTGTTTGTCGCACGCTACCTGAAATCAATCGATAACGGGAAAGCCACGTCAGAGGGGGCCTGGCTAAAAGCCCGGGCCGATCGCTGGGCACTGTCATTGATTCGGGACGCCGAAAGCATTTCCAGCGGTGTCCGCGCCCTTGGATTCGGCACCGCCAGAATTCATCTTGCTATTCCTTCAGACGACGATGGCATCCTGAATGCTATGGCAGAGCTAGCTGGAGAAGCCTCTGCGTTTGTTTATTTACAGAACGGCATCATCCACACCCCTCCTTTGTTCGAGGCGACAGGAACCGAACAGGTTTTTGTTAATTTGCTCCTAGAGAAAAACGCTGAGAAACTGTCTATCGCAGATCTTGAAATACAAAATAGATTGACCAATACGATAAATTGAGGTACAATCACCGTGACAGTTAAAAAAAGCGGCTCCAACCGGAGCAACAAGGAGAAAAAAATATGACCCATCGCGCATTCAAGCTATCCGTACTCGCCCTTTCTGTATCCGCTCTGACCGCATGCGGCGATGGCGGTGGCGGTGGCGGTAGTGAAAACCCTAGTAATCCAAATGTTCCCCCAGTTACGGAAGACACCCCTGAAACCAATCCTGCTCTGGCCCTGATCAACCACGATGCTGACAGCGAATTTGATGGCTCCTTAGTTAATGTTGCGATCTATGACAGCGGCATCCGCGCTACTCACGAACAGTTTGCCGATCTAGCCATTTCTCAGTACAGCGGATCGATCTATAGCTACTCAACAGTTGAGAACGCGAATGTTATTTCAGTCCTCGGTGAGACGCCCAACGACGATGAAGACGCCGACTTTACGGACAGCAATGACGGTCGGGCTTTTCACGGTAACGCAGTAGCTTCAACGATTGCAGGCAATACCTTCGGTGTGTCGCCAGACTCTGAGTTGTTCGTTTATGACGTCAACAACAATGCGGAAACGGATGGAAACGATAATGTGACCTCAGTAGACCCCGTTTTCGCACTTCCTGATGTGAGCTCAGCGCTTCTTCACACTGCTGAGAATGCAGGCTGGCCACTAGGACTGAACTTTGCCAACTACTCGATCACCGATGTGGCGACCGTGCTTATCGATGACGGTATCAGCGAGGAATATATCTGGGATGACATTGTGGCCAACACCGACGTAGGCATGATTGCTGCCTCTGGGAACGATGGCTACAGCTTCTCCGATATCTACGTGAACACGGCGACGGTACCGGAATGTACCGATGAAGAGTTTGATAACGCCACTGGCTACGAGCGCGAGCGTTGTCGTGCACTTGCGTTTGAGCGGGGCTCAAATTACCCGACAACACTGTTCCCAGAGTACAAGGAGCATATTGTGATTGTGGGTGCTGTAAGCGCCAGCCTTGAGCTTGAGCGTTACTCCAATTACCCGGGTGACTCTTGTGAGTTGCAGGAGCGCTGGATGGTTGCACCTGGCACTGTGAGGGCTGCCGATGCTTTCTCGGACACTGACCTTCAAACAATCTCAGGAACTTCTTTTGCTACACCATTGGTAACGGGCGCCGCCGCTGCAGTCGCAGAGAAGTTTAATAGCATCAGCAACCATGCTGTTCTGCGCCTCCTCCTGAGCACTGCTGACCGATCGTTTGCGGGTTATAACGCGGAAGAGCACGGCCAGGGCTTGCTTGACCTCGAAGCGGCATTGGCTGCGAACCCTGCCGACTACCTCGATGGGGTACCAAATAACCTGCGGGCTATCTGCCCATAACCACCTGATTGCGAGTGCGCTTAGCCCCGATAACCTCGGGGCTTTTTTATGCCCGTTTGTCCGCCAGCACCAACGATGCCGAAGGCTGAGTGGTGCCATTGTCAGGAGGGCAGCGCCCGACTGGCATCCCCAGCCAAGGGCCAAAGGCCCGCCCGACTCCAACTGTGAATTTTCGACATTGCACCGTGGCCATAGCTACCCCCGAATCAGCCAAAACCTCCCCACTCCTAAGAATGAGCTTTAAAGGCGGGTTCCCCGTTGTTGTCGTCCACAAAGAAGCTCCCACACTTTGGCTTCTTCTTTGAGTGAACCCAGAAGTGGTTTTCAGTCTTTTTGCTGTATTTACGGGTAATAGTGTCTCCGCACTCAATACAAAGACTGGTCTGTTCGGGTTCAGGCATTACAGGGGTTCCATCGTTATCACTGATGAACGTGACTCCGCACGTTTTTGCCTGTGCTTTTTCATCATGCACCCAGAAGGTGTTTCCGTTTTTAGTGAGTTGCTTAATAGGCTCTGAACATGAAGGGCAAATATCGCTCACAGTTGGTTCCGGCTTTACCGGGTTACCGTTGGCATCGGGTATGAATACTTCGCAGGTGGCTTCGATGGACCGGTCCTGGTGCATCCAGTAGTGGCCGCGTTTGTTTGTGTGCTGTGAAAGGACATTGCCACATAGAGGGCAGTCGGCTTGTTTCACGAGGGAGTGACCTTGAAGCTTTGACTCAATATCTATCTGTATCTGTGCCAACACAGGACCCACCAGCCCCTTGTAAGCCATTTTGCCGTGGGCGATCTTATCCAGTGATCTTTCCACCTGCCGTGTGTAGTTGTAATTCATAAAGGTGCATTGGCTTAACGCATCCACTATGTAAAAACCCCGCTCCGTGGGTCGCAGTGGCGGGTTGGTCTTCTTTTTGTCCTTGGCAGAAGCTTTCTCATATTCCACGTATTGGCGATTTCTAATATTTTCCAGGATAGCCGCATAGGTTGATGGTCGCCCTATGCCCGCGGACTCCAGTGCTTTGGTAAGGCTATGCTCAGTGAAACGGGCAGGGGGCTGAGTTTCTTTATTCTCGGCTTTTACCTGTCCTGAGAAGTCAGCGCCTTTCTGTAGGTCAGGCAACCGATTGTCTTTCGTGGTGTACTTTTCAATCTGTAGTCCAGAGCGCCAACCTGGCTTTAGGACGATCCGTCCTTTTGCCAGATATTCCGCTTGGGCCTTCGCCCCGGATACCCTGGTGAAGGCTGCATGCGTTTTGAACAGCATATTGGCAACGGAATCGACACCTTCTGGTAGTGCGAGCATCAAGGCGCGTTCACGAATAATGGAATAGACGTGCCGTTGATCGGCCGTGTCCCCGACTTCGGTTACTGAAAAGTCTGTTGGTCTGATGGCTTCGTGCGCTTCTTGAGCGTCAGCGCTTGTCTTAAAGCTGGGCTTTTGATTGGTGGTTTCAAACCCTTCGGCTCCAGCCTGGACCACTGCTTTTTCGAACCCTTCATCCGAGATATTTGGATTGTCAGTTCTGTGGTAGGTGATATGGCCCTGCTCGAATAAGCCCTGCGCCGCCTGCATGGTCGACTTGGCAGAGAGCCCAAATAACTTGCCTGCCAGACTTTGCATTGTGACGGTTGTAAGGGCTTCCCGGTGTTTAACGGCAGAGTTCTTTGTCTCCGACGCTACCAGTCGAACCTTTTGCTGGCCGGACAGGGCAGAAACAATACCGGCATCGGTAACGTGCTTTTCATCGGAGGCCCATGGTTTAGTGCGTAGCTCAGCTTTGAGCTCCGGGGCCTCCGGAATAGTCAGGTACAGGCTCTTGTAAGGCAGTGGTACGAAGTTCTCTATAGCTCTTTCTCGCTCAACGACCATTTTAACTGCGACCGATTGAACGCGACCCGCACTCAGCTTGGTCCCGGCTTTCTGCGTGAGAGCCGGCGACACCAGGTATCCAATAAGGCGATCAAGAACCCGTCTGCTTTCCTGGGCTGAGACAGTCTGCATATCAATGCCTCGAGGGTTCTGCATAGCTTTGGCGATACCCGACTTCGTGACCTCCTGATAGACCACTCGTTCATAGGTTCCCTCTTTCAGCCCAAGGGCGGCCTTTAGGTGCCACGCTATCGCTTCGCCCTCTCTATCTGGGTCAGTCGCGAGAATTGTTCGGTCGTGGTCTTTTAGGAATCGCTTGAGACCGGAGACAACCTGTTTCTTGTCTGCGGTTACTTCATAGGTCGGAGCAAGGGATTCGAGGTTCACACCCAGATCTTTAACCGGCAGATCTCTGATATGGCCTACCGATGCCTTAACCGTGTACTGCGGCCCGAGCAAGGAAGAGATTTTCTTCGCTTTCGCTGGTGACTCAACGATAAACAGCGTTTTGGACATCAAAGCTCCATGACTTGGGTATGGGACGTTTAGCGATTGTCGTGTGGGTTATGATATTCGAAATTATCCGCGAAAAACCGTGTCAAACCATTGGAGTTACGCATGCGCCAGATTGGCCCTGGACCTCGGAGCACAAATATTGGGAGCATAAGCCTCAAAACGCTGACTGTTGCAGTAGCCATGACCTTGAGCGTCAGTAGCTATGCGGCGTTTGAGCTTAGAAACTCTCAGCCCGAGAAAGTTGAAACACCGGCACCTGCCTTTGATCAAGCCGAGTATGAGGTATGGGTAGACAATACTTATACCGCCGTTGTTGAGTATGGGTATGCCGGTGAGCTGGGCGCTGCACCTTCTTACGGTGATCCGATGCCACTGGAAGACGCCCTGAAACTTCTGGTTCCTAACGATTGGAAGGTAATGAAAAGCCGCGACCTGACACGCCAGGGTCGCATCGAGGTTGAATGGGACGTTGAGAACGCTGACTGGGTTGGTGTTCTTGAAAACCTTGGTGAGCGGGAAGGTCTGCGCTTCCACGTTGATTATGCCAATCATGAAGTTTTTATCCAGAACGGCCGAAAGCTCCTGTTTGACCGTGCGTTCGCTAAGCGAGGCCAGCACGCCAATCCTGACAGCGCATTGTCCGATAGCAAGCCAGACACCGCGAATAGCACAACCATGCAATCGGGTGAGCGCCAAAAAAGCTCCGTTATCTTCTCTGTAAAGCAGGGCGATGATGCGCAACAAATGATGTCTGACCTCTCCAATCTTCTGGGCTACCGAAAGCCTCACTGGATGCTTGGCAATCAAACGATCGAAGAACCGATGACCTGGGAAGGCGGGCCAATGGAAGTCCTCAGTTACGGGGCTCGAGCCGTTGGTGGTCGTGTTTGCCTCTACTCCGATAAAACCATTGCCTTTGTTGCACAGTCTATGAGGTGCCCGAAATGAAGAAGTCTGTTTTTCTAACCGCTGCGATGAGCGCTGCATTTTTGATGTCATCTCATACATTGGCTTCAACACCGGAAATGGTAGTTGAGAAAGTCGATGCTCCGTTTCCTGCCACCGCATCTGGTCAAAGCAGCCAGTTGATTGAAGAGGTGCCTTCGTTTACTGACAGCCAGGTTGCCAACTTTGAGATTCGCCAGGGCGAGCGTATGCGCCATGCGCTAGAGCGTTGGGTCAAAATGGTGGGCTACACACTGATCTGGCTGCCTGAAGCGGAAGATGGCGATATCACTTTTGCCACGCAAATGACTTACCGCGACACATTCAAAGATGCGTCCGAAGACTTTTTCAAGATTGTTCGGACTCAAACGAAATTTGACGGCCAAGTGCACGACAACGGCGTTTTGCGCGTGTTTGTCGCGTCTGATGATCGATAAAGGGGCTTGTGATGATGAAAGCAAAAAAATTTACGGGCCGTTTTATCGCTCTCGCGGTTGCCAGCACAATTCTTGGTGGTTGCTCGTCGTGGTTGCCTAAAGGTGATGCAGATACTGACAAAGAAGCTCGCTACAACCAGATTATGGGCGAACTACAAAAGTCACGGGCCAAACAAGGTGAAGAGCGACAATTTTTTTCGAACACACCCTGGATCGTGGGTACCGAAGTTAAGTTCGTGGAGAAGTATCCAGAGTTGACCGAAATTCCTATTACGCTGGCCGAATATGACAAGCGGCTACCGCAACTGATTAAGCGGTTGCAGGAAATGACGGACTACAGCTATCAGCTAAACAGTAATTTGTATGCCAAGCCTGGTGAATCAGAGGGAATCATTGAGAGTGGCGAAGAAGGCGGAGATAGCCTTGGCACTGACTCGGCCGGCAACCCATCCTCTACAAGCCTGCTGTTGGGCGCATCCGCACTCGGAACCCCGCGTCAAAGCGGTGACATTTTCGATGACCCAACGAAGCAGACAGTTTCGGTGGTCATGCAGGATGGCAACCTGAAAAGAGTGTTGGACCAAATAGTAAGCCAGTTGAGCATTAGCTGGCGTTTCGACAAGGCCCGCGAGCGAATAGAGTTTTATCGTCTCGATAAACGGAACTTCCAGATTTACTTCCCCGGCGAAAGTGAAACCGAGGTTGAAGTTGGCGGATCCGGCGAAAGCGCAGACTCAGTGATTAGCCAAACCTCGAAGTTCACCTTTGATGGCGGAACTTGGGATGAGGTTTCTTCTGGCGTTGATGCACTACTGAGCCCCTGGGGCAACGCAACTATCATCAAGTCGACAGGCAACGTCATCGTTAAGGACACGCCTCGGGCCCTTGAAGATATTGAAGATTATGTAAGAGATGTAAACGACATTTACGGTCGTCAGGTGTACCTGGAGATTCGGACTGCATCGGTGAAAATGGAAGATGCGAATAACTTCAACCTTACGTGGAATAACATTCTCAATGCAGTAAATGGTGGTGAATTCCAGATTGGTGGGCAAAGTGCCGACGTAGCGACTTCAGCGCTGCCAAACGCGCTGAACGTAATCCGGCCGTCGAATGGCGCCAATCTTGCGTTAGAACTTCTTGCCACGAAGAGCAAGAACATCGAAATGAACGAACAAAGCGTTACCACGCTCTCCAATCAGCCGGCGTCCCTGAAGGTGCTAACAGAGACAGGGTTTATTTCCAACATTTCCCAGCAAGGTGATGGGAGTGAGCTTGAGAATGTGGTGAGTGATGTTGAAACAGACACAATTGAATCTGGCTTTGATGCAACGCTTATTCCGCGAGTTGTGAATAAGAAACGGTTGCAGCTTCAGGTCGCTTTGGAGCTTTCCGGAAACCTGACACTTCAAACGTTTGACAGCACGATCGTTCAGACGCCCACCCAAGACCGTAACACTGTGGTTCAGCGTAGCTGGCTGAATACTGGCGAAACATGGGTCATCGCGGCATTCAAGGGCGACAGATCAAGCGAAGAAGAGCAGGGTTCAGGTACTTCTGGTTTCTGGGGTCTTGGCGGTGGAACCTCGAAATCTAAAAGCGAACAAGTTCTCCTGATCATGATCACACCACAGATCCAAGACGGGGCTTATGTCCAATGAGTGTTGGTTTCGAATTGTCCAGCGGCCTTGTTTGCGTAACAGGGCTTTCTTGGGAATCCGCGGCTTCTGCTGAATTTAACCAGATCAAAAAACAGGTTAAGTCAGACGATATTCGTGCTTGCTTTTTTGAAGCAGGGTCTGCCGAAGAAGGGCAGATGGTTGTTTTTGGAACGATCGCGAGCGCTGACATTCCTTTCGAGGCACGAAGAAGTAAAGGCAACCCCGTCTCCTTGGCTGGGCTTCTTGCTGTATCCAATACTGATGAGCGAATTATCGCAATTCAGGAAGTTGAACGAATTCAAGATGCCGATGGGGGAGAGGAACCACTTTTCTGGTTCTGCGCTATCAACGAAGGACAGGTTGTTGCTGACTCAGATATTGTCGGCCCATGGTCCGAGATTGAAGATCAGGTGCTTCGCTATCGCTCTATTATGGCCGATGGTAATGACACTCTTATCGGTAATGGTGTCGAAAATCTGGACCCGGACGCAGAGCTGTTACCGCTTGAGCAATACCTAAAGACCAGTGAGATTCCTGCTGCTTCGATCAAGGCGTTGGCCACAAAAACCAACCCCCTTCTGATTGTTGCGGCGGTTCTTTTCTTTCTTGGCGCTGGCGGCAGCAGTTTTTATACGTTTGTGCTCAAGGATACCACACCAGAGAGGCCGCAAATCTCACAAGCTGAGCGCCAGGCGAGGATGCAAGAAAATGCAGAGCAGGCGCTGGCGGACGCTAAAGCATCCACGTTTGCGACGGCAGACATGACCTCATCACTCAACGCCATCATGCAAAGGTACGTCGCTGAACTTCCCGTGAAACAGATGGGTTGGCAGCTTGAGTCGGTTACCTGTACCCAGCAGCGTTGCGATGCGCAGTATGAAAATACCAATCTTTCACCAATCAAGGTGCTCAGGGAAGCGGTTGGCAGCAAATGTCTGCTTTCGTTTGACAGCCAGGGCGAGACCGCAAGCTGCGCTCTTCCTATTGAGATACCAAGCATTGCTGACAGTTTATCGGATACTAAATTTGCACTGATGAGCAAAGGTCGAAAAGAACTATTTACCGAGTCCCTGCTTGAGATTGGCAGGAGAATTCCCGGAGGTGCATTTCAGGTCAACCCATCCGAAGCGCTTTCGTTCAGCGGAAGTAATTTCATAGATGAATCTGAAATCCCGCTGGCGGGCAGTTTTGGCGTGAGAGCGCAACTTTCTCGTTTCGATGAAATGGTCCAGATTCTCGGGAAAAATCTGTCACTCGGTTACACCGCCACAACCATTAGTCTTGCTGACGGAACGATCGAAGTTTCCGGTAATTATTATGAAAAAGGAGTTACACAATGAAGCGCACGATTGCTCTGGTTGCAACGGCTGTTATGGCAACGTCGGTGAATGCCGATTCAGTTGAAACCTATCTGTCGAAACAGAAGTTGATTGAACAGAAAGAACAAACTCGCCAGGAACTTCAGCTCGATGTTGAAATTGCTGAACTGCAACACGAGCTGAAAAACGTTGGCAAGGAAGAGAAAGACAACGAGCAAACCAACCAGAATCAGCGGTTTGGAAATCAGATGATGATGCAGCGCGGCCAACAGGAAGATGAGCCAACGTATGAAGAGCGCATGGAGATGGCTGACAACGCCGCCCTTGATGGGCTGAGCATTTCCAGCGTGTACCCATCTAAAAAGGACGGACGGCTTATTGCCGTTCTTGTGCCGATCGAAGGCGGTCAAGCGCTGTCTGTCTCCGAGGGGGATATCGTTGGAAATTGGAAGGTGACTGACGTAACGCTTGAGGCTGTTAAAGCTGATCACGTCGAAGACGATGACAGCCGGACTGTTCAGTACGGGGCCAACTACTAAAACCGGTACTGCGTTCTTTTGCTGTCGAAGACCAAAGGTATTCTATGAAGAAGCATCTTGGGGCGATTCTGGTGGACCAGGGGGCTGTCTCTGAAGAGACCATTACTAAAGCCCTCACGTTCCAGCGTAAAAAACAAAAGGAAGGGGTGAATGCGCAACTTGGCGACATTCTCCGTCATTCTGGGAAAATTAGTCGCAAGCAGCTTGATCAAGCATTACGAAACCAAAAGGCTCAAAAAGCTGGAACCGTTGAGATTAAGTCCAAGTATGAACTTGAGCTTGAACTTGGTCGGACGTTCTACAAGGCCACGGACTCCCAAAACAATCGTTTTGTCGAAGCTGGTTCAGCGAAACAAATCTTGGTTGCCGAGGATGAGTCTGGAAAGCCTTACATCCTTCATACTGTGCAGGGTAAAAAAAGCCACATTAACGCGTTTCTGAAAACGCAGAGCAAAGTTGAGAAATCCTTTCAAGATTCTGCCCAAAAACCGGGTCATATACTGGTCACCCAGAATCTGATTGAAATATTCCTTGCGTCGCAAACCGAAACTGAAGAAGCCGAGGAAGACCAGACGGATGCTGAGGAAAGGTTTGAGACGATTCTTCGTGATGGTTTCGAGGCTGGCGCCTCGGATATTCATTTTTTCCGTAATGAAGACAACTGTATGGTTCGTTTTCGGATATACGGAAACATCAGAACTTACGATGAAATGCCCGCGCTTAGCGCTGATAGACTGATCAGCGTCGGTTTCTCATCTTTCGGCCAAGGTGGCAACAATATCTACTGGAAGAAAGAGACCAAGCAGCGCATCCGGATGCGTTTTGTTTACAGTGAAAATATCACTGTGGCTGGTCGTTATGAGCATAGCCCGGGTGACGACGGGCAGTATCATTCTTGTATTCGATTGATGCCTGACGATCGGCGAGAACGAACAAAAGAAATTGATTTTCAGAAACTCGGCTTCACAAAAGCGCAAACCAGGCTCCTTAAATCGGCTTCAAGTAAGGCGTCCGGACTTGTTTGCTTCGCCGGTCCAACCGGTTCCGGTAAATCAACGACAATGGCAGGCCTGGTTAAGTGGCTCAACCGAAACGACGACACCGTGATATTGACGGTTGAAAGCCCTATCGAAAGACCGCTTCCAGCGTTTCAAACGTCGGTAAGTGATGACGATAAGGCAGACTCGAAAGAATTTGCAGATGCAATTAAGAGTACGTTGCGTCGAGATCCTGATTTGCTCATGGTCGGCGAGGTGCGAGACTCCTATTCTGCGGAGGCGGCCGTCAGTGGCGTGCAAACTGGTCACATGCTCCTGACAAGTATTCACGCCCAGAGCGCTATCGAAATTGTTGAGCGCATGAGTAGTTCCGCATTGAAAATTCCGACTCAAACGATCGGAAGTCCGAGCTTTATATCAGCACTTGTTTTCCAGATGCTACTGCCAAAGCTGGATGAGCAAAGTCGAATTCGGTTAACCACCTCAAACATCGCTGAGCACCTCGATGCAGAAGAGGCGGATCGGGTCATGCAAGTAGTTCCAAACCTTGACGAGATGAACGTGTGCGTGCGCGGCTCCAGGCCTGAATACCCAGAAGGGATTGCTGGCATGACGATTTGTGCGGAAGTTATGTCTCCAACTCAGGCTATGCGTTCGCACTTCCAGAAGCTTGAGCTTAATGAAGCTCTGCAGAGCTGGCGTAAAGCTGCCGAAAAAGACAGAGGTAAGCCGCTTGATGAACGTTGCGCCGGTCTTGCAGCGCTGGATCACGGGTTCGAAAAAATGAAGCTGGGCATCATTGATCCCCGCGACCTTGAGGCCTATTTCGGCCTCTTATCCCCTGAAGACCTCGACATCGACCCTGATATCGAACCTAGCGTTGTGAGTGAACAGCGCCCTGGGCCTCGAATTGAATCACGTCGCCCTCAATCAGAACTCAACTAACCCGGAGCTAAGCCGTGAGTGAAGCAAGTGCGAGCCCGATTAAGCAGAAGCTGAAATCCCAGATCGCTGACAAAAAAAGTAAGTCCAGTTTTCTAGGCGGCTCTGCCACAAAGGGAAAACTCAGTGCTAATGAACGACTCGATTTCTATTCGTTCATAGGCACCCTGGTTTCCAAAGGAAAGAAGCTTCAAGACGCCTGTACTCAGATTGCAGATACGCTCGATAGACAGGTGAAGCAGAAGCGTTTCGGCGGCGGTGACCTCAAAAAGTCGGCAGCATTTTATCGCGATGTAGCCTACCAGCTTCGTCAAGGAAGGCGTTTGAGCGACATTCTTGATAAACGTGTGCCTGTGGGCGAAGTGTTAATGATCCTGGCGGGTGAGCGCGGTGACATCAATAAAGGTTTGGAAGCTGCAGAAATCGAAGCAAAGGCGGCGCGCCAGGTTAAAGATAAGCTGGTTTCTGCCGTTCTTTATCCGTCGTTCCTTTTCTTGATTGTGCTTGGGGCCCTAAAATTTGTGGGAACCTCCCTTCTCCCGGTTGTCGCGCAGATAACAGACGTTTCCGAATGGACCGATGCCCAGCAAAGTTTTTACTGGATATCTCAGAACATCATTATCTGGTTGCCAATGTTCGCGGTTTCGATTGCCGGGATTGGTTTTGCTATTGCTTTCGTGAATCGCAAAGTAGTTGGTCAGCCGAGAGAGGCTATTCAGTGGCTTCCACCGTTCAACGTCATTCGACATCTTACTGCCGCGAACTACCTGACGACGCTTTCAAGTTTGATCCTTGCCGGTGAGTCTTTGAAAGGAGCCCTCGGTAAGATTCGCACTAATTCAACATCAAACTACCTCAATTATTATGTTAGTAGCGCACTGGCACGGACTCGAACGGGTGCCGTGACTCGCGGGCCGGGTGCTGTTATCGGTGATAAGCTTTTCACGCCTTGGGTAATGGTCAAGCTGGAAGTGTTCGGTGACGGTGATCTTGAGTCGTTTACTGACCGCATGGCTGCAATCTCTGATGAAGCTCGCGAGAACGCACTGAACAGTGTTGGTGGTCTGACCAAGCTGCTGAATATTTCCATGCTGATCATGGCCGGCTTCACCGTTGGTTTTGCCGTGGTAACCATGTACTCAATCATTGGTGAGGTATCGAGCGGCGGATTTTAAATAACCGATAACAACTTGGGTTTGCGAAATTTTCGCGGCTAACACGAATGTAGAATAACCCCACGTATCCTGAAATCACGTTGTAAAAGGAAAATCGAAATGCAATCTATGCGCTCCATGAAAAGAAATGCCGGCTTTACCCTGACGGAATTCCTGATCACCGCGGCCATCGTTGGCGGCATCCTGGCGATTGTTGTGCCAATCGGTATCAGCGCTCTGGAAGGCCAGAATGCCACTAACGAAACCCGCCGCGTTGAATCAATCAGCGAAGCTATCTACAAGGTTTACCAGAGGGCTAACAACTTCAACGGTCTTAACCAGAACGTTGCGCGTGACCTCGAAGTTTTCCCGGAAGGAATGGACGATGGCGCTGCCGTCTTCAACGTCTGGAACGAAAACGTAGCTGTTGCGTCAGCAGCCGATCTGGCAGGTAACGCAAACCGCGCTTTCACAATCACTGAGCAGAATGTTCCCGTTGATGCATGTGGTGATTTCGCGTCCAACAACGCCGGTGCAGACCGCGTACAAGTGAACGGAACAACTGTTTATGAAGTGAATGCGACTCTGCTTGACGTTGCCACCATTTCCAACCAGTGCGCAGGCGGCCCCGCAGACGTTACGTTCCTGTTTGAGAAGCGCTAATCCGAAAGGGTGAGTAGAGATTCTTCCCGGCTTTGCCGGGGAGAATTTTGTCAGCTCTATGTTCACGGAAATCGCCGACAGGAATGACTATGACCAGAGTGATAAATAAAGCGGGTTGGAAGCCGATGAATGGTCAGCAATCAGGCTGGACGCTCGTTGAAACCCTTATTTCGGCAGCCATAGCAGTCACACTCGCTGTCTATATTGGCGGGGTTATTCGTGACCAGGCGATCAACACTGCGATTGAAAGATATGGTAATTGGATGGGGTCTTACCTCAATGCGGTTACCGGCTACATGGTACAAAACCCAATAGCTCCGCCAATCCTTGTGCGGAATGGAACAGACTGGTTAAAGCCGAATACTTGCGGGGGAATCTTCCCAGAACCTGACTCTTTCTTGTCCTGCAACGTTCCGACGAACTTCAATAATCCCTATGGTCTTCCAGCACCAACCGTCACCTTTAGCTATGGTGCCGGGCAGAACCCGACAGCCAACATCACGTTTGGTGTTGTTCGTGATAGCGGGGATCCGGACGCCACACTTGCAGGAACCTTTGTTGAGAAGATCGAGCAGCAGGTGACTGTTAATCAGGGATACCAGAACGTTAACGTGTTTGCCGCAGCGAATACCACTCAGGCCGAACTAACCAGCGCAAACCTGCGAGCAATCATCGACAATAATTTGGCCGCGGATATCCATCTGAGGCTAGACGGGTCCAACGAAATGACTGCGCCGGTATTGAGCCGGTCTACAACCTGGGCAATGATTGCCCGAGATAATGCTGGCAACGAGAACGTCGCTGAGCGCGATGCCCAGAGCTCTGTAAACGTGAACGATGTGTTTAACAGGTCTTCTGACGCATGGCTCTCTGAAACACACGCGCTTGCCGAGGAAGCGTATGCGCTTGCGGCACGGTCACCACAATTTATGTCGGAGGTTCCCCACGGGACCAACATACCGAAGCCTACGTGTCCGGGCGCTCTTTCCGGACAGATATTCACCGACGCACCTATTTTCGTAGGTGGACCTAACAGTGGTGACGCTCGTTTGATTTCAGGTGTTCGGACGCCTGTCATTGATAACGGCGGTTCGTGGACCGTTGAACTTTATACGCTGTATGAGGACTCGACAGGTTTTGAGCCGGTTCCAGCCGATATGGGCCGAGTGAAAGTTACGGTGCGGTGTCAGTGAGAAGAAGGGCTGGTTAGGACAACCAGCCCGAATACCTATCAAGAGGGAAGATCAAGCTCGATTTTAACCGGGTGAATCGAATTCGCTTCGACATTATGTATGTCGTTGAGCTTGAACACAGTTACCAGTTGTGCCGGCCCGATCGATGTTTCAACTTCATACGCAATCGCAGTGAGCTTGTTATAAGGCTCCTGAGTCACCAGCTCGTCCAAAAGAAACATATGAGGACTCGGCCGGCGTGGAAAATCGTCTTCCAGTGCGTACTTGTCTAGCAGCTCCCGCCAGCGCGCTTTCAAATCTTTCTTTGTGGCCGCATTGATCTGGTTCGGTATATTCATAAACCGGAAGTCTCCGAATCGAGACAGATCCTGCTTATCAACCGTGTAAGTCCCAACAAAGGACTGGCCATTCACCAGGCAAAGCTCAGAACCTTTCTGCATGGCGCGCTGAATCGCATTGCCAAGAAGCATCTGAGAGCCTTTAAAGCCATATAGAAATGTAATTCCACTTTTTGGCAGTCGGACCCCAGTTTCTTCTAGGAAAAAATCAGGGTTTTTTATGGTCACCATTCGCGGCGGAGAACGTCCATCAAACTCAAAAAAAGTCTTCAGGCCAATCGCTGATTCTGCCATGTAAAGTTACGCCTCAAAAAAACACATAGCTTAAATGCTCCACACCCAATAGGGGCGTAAGCAATCCCGCATTTTTCAAAACAGTGTATACCGAAGGCACTACAAGCGTCTGTGCGCTTTTTGGAAAAATGCAGACCAAAGGTAATGCAGCTAATATCACATATAATGGTCGATTTTAGAAGAGAAAAGCTTAAAAAGCCCAAAGTATCGAGGTTTGGATCTACAAAGAATATCGAAAGTGGTGTACTCTACGATAATCTTAGAATGCTAAAAAATGTCAATTTTTCATTATCAAACTGGAGAGTTACCTTGATTGACCATCCGATGAGCGGCAAGGATTTAAAAGATCTCCAAGGTACGCTGGTTTTGAAATTCCACAAAATCAATGATCTCGATCTTGCCATGTTAATGAATGTTCCCCCATTACGTATCGCGGAACTTAAAAATGCACCCCCGGGTGGTCGCAAAAAAAGCTCCGAGGAAGGGCGGGTCATAAAACCGCACCAGGCAATTTTGATTCGCCTGCTTCTAAAGCACCCCGAGTACACACCATTGATACCTCGACCCTCAAGTATTGAGACCTGGCAGGCAATTAAACCGTTTATGCCCAAGCCAGTCGGCCTTGGAAACGCGCGGAAAGATCAGGATGGCAAGATTCTTGGGTTCTCCCCGTTGTTTGGTCGTAGCGCCACATCGAGCTACAAGGTTCTGACGCAAGGCTTCGTAAAGCAGGAGCCGGGAACGAATGTTGTTCGTCTTTACATGCTGGTGCTGGGCAAGTTTGGTCAAATTTTCAGAACGGAGCTTTTTGAACGCCTTGAAAAGCACGTTGCGAAAGACCTAATTGCCGAAGTAAGGCGCGATATTCCGAAAGACTGGCAGGTAATCCGTGATGAAGAACACTGGGCCAAGCATCTGCCAAAGAACGTTAAACGTGAGCTATTTCAGGAAGTCTTCTCACAGCGCAGCGGTTGGATGGACCTCTATTTAAGCGTTCTTTATGACGAAGCTGTGTCGCGTGACCTCGACCCCAAAACGGTTCTTTTCAAGGGTAACTGGAAGAATCAAGATGACGTCGACCAGAAAAAGATACGCTCTTATGAAAGCCGGCAACGCCCGATTCTGGGCACGGGCTCAATTGAACTCGAGGGCTTCAAAGACCAATTCGGCCTGACCGGATCGGAGTTTTATTGGGTGCTCGGCATGCAAGTAAAAAGCTACTTCCGGGCCAAGAGCAAAGAACGGAAGCACAAGCGCCTCGATGCACCAACGTCTATTTTGCTTCGGTATCTATGGCGCCAGCCAAAAGACATTTCTCTTTTCATACCGAAAATTATGTCAGGGCAGGAAATGCTTGATTACATTCAAGAGATCGATCCGACATTTAAGAAAACGCATCTGGGACCACTCATGGGCGGCGCTCACGTTGTTTCTTACCACCTGATCGACAAAGGAATGAGACCTCTGGCGCGGCGCCTGTCTGCCATTTTTGCCGAACAAAAGGAACGCCGTGACGACTTCTACCGGATTCTCAGGAATTGTGTAGAAGAAGAAGTAACGACAAGAGGTATCGATGTTGAAACCTTTTGGCAGGAAGGAAACTGGAATTCATAGGTAGCCTTATGACTGATGAAAACCAACTGCCACTATTCGAGTCGCCCCTGAATGACGCTGATCCAATCCGCGTGCCTGATCAGTGGAAAGATTTTGGCAAACCAGAGATCAATGAGCAGGACGAAGACCAATACTGCGCATCGATTCTGGCTGAAATTGTCGCTTCCTACGGCCAGCTAAAGGATCAACTTGGAACAGTTGCCAGTAGAATCTGGATCGATGGCCGTGCCGATCTGCCTGCGAAGATGATGGACTACCCGAATGATGACTTTTTGCACGCTCGTGAACATGCGATCACAGCCATCTCTAATTGGGCCTTTGAGGAAGGGCAGGCACCCAATGAGACGCCAACCTATATCGGCGCCATCAGCTCTTCCACAGCTACGCTGACAGCTATTAAGGAACTGAACCGTCAGAAGGACGAATTTAAGTCTCTGGTTGGCAAGCTCCGAGGATCCCTGGAACCACAAACAACGACTCGTGGTGAGATGGTCAAATTGCTGAACATGGTTACCAATGCATCGCCTCGGATTATGCGGAGCAAAGAAGTTGGAGCGCTGGTTCGCGGGATACTTCACCCGAAACTGGCTATTCGCCAACTGCAGCGGACGATTCCAGTTTGCGACCATTTGCCAATCCGGATTCGCTGGCGCTGGATGAATAGTCCTTCAAGCAAGCAGATCAACCGGATGGAACTGATGCAGTTGCTTGAGCGAAAGGGCGACCAAGGCTATGCAAAGATGGACCTGGCAAAGATTTTCACGGTGTCCGACAACCGTTTCGTGCTGAGACGGAAAACGGTTAAGGATTTGCGGATTCACATTTACCTGTCTGAATCAGAGTCTGGAGCAGACAAGTTTGCCGATTTCAAAAGCAGGCTTCCCCTGTTCTACCATCAAGCCGAACCGGGGTATTGGCGCCAGGAACCCGAAATCGTTGTGATACCTGATAACGCACCGGTTTTTGAACGTAAAAAGCGGGTAGACCCTGAACCATTCCTGATATCGCTACCGGTTCATCGATACATCGACACACCGAGCGATTAACTGCCACAAGGAGATAGATATGAGTACGGATAGAGAACTACTGGAAAAGCGGGCCCTGGAAGCTGTCTCGAGTGATGACTTCTACGAGTTGACCGATAACCTGGACGCGACATCAGACGAAGAGCTGGAAAACATCATAGCCAATGCAGAGGATGAAGGTCAGTCCCCCGGCCCCTCATTAGGCTAACCCTCTACAGGGTGATGATAAGGAATGAATGAGCAAAATTAAGACAGCGAGGGATTAAGACTGTGAAGATCATCGGAATTATGGCGTTTTTGTTCATTGGAGCCATGCTTGGCAACCAATTCCTGACGTTGCTAACACTGCCAGAGGTTCAGGCTGCTGCCGAAGCTTCTGTGCCTTTTCTGGCGGGCCACATGACCACCTTCACGCTGGTTGCGGGCGCAGTGTTTGCTGTCACCGTTGTCGCTATCCCTCCGGTTGTATTAAGCCGTGAGCGCGACCGCAGTGAAACCATAAGTTCATTTGAGAAGATCGGAGTTGCGGCAGCCATCATGGCGGGAATAACTTCGATCGGCTACCTGGTGGGTGTTGGCTGGATTGCCGCAACCGCCCTGCTGTAAACATACGCTGAAAATGAAAGAAGAAGGGCATCAAGATGTGCGACAAACACGAGCTACAGAACGCGCCGTCCGATGTTGGTGAGGCGATCCTGGCAAACGTCAATGGCAAATTATTTTTCACTCCGAACAAGTGTCCTGCATGCGGTGGAACGGCTGTAACGGAAACACTCTATAGCTGGCTGTGCGCTGACTGCGGGGCGACCAAAGAAAGTCCGGTGCGCAGATAAGGCTTAATGAACATGGAACCTGAAAAGAACACACTGACTGAAATTCGGGACAGATTCTCGGGGCCATGGCCATCGG